>ERZ767114.22-NODE-22-length-149585-cov-5.319943_pt1 | contig 149585 bp, 134 predicted proteins | sample MGYA00374952_ERZ767114 | MGnify/ENA primary metagenome ERZ767114 (study PRJEB28939, sample SAMN06267156) | marine metagenome | isolation source: Columbia River Estuary | place: USA:Columbia River Estuary, USA | collected 2012-05-05 ... | reverse complement strand
TAAATTGAAATCCCATTGTGAAGGAAAACTTAAGGATGCTCAATTAAAGGTAGAGAAAATTGTCTTGGATAAAAATGGGAAAGCGGAGACGGTTCCATTTAATGCTTAAAAATTCAATAGATTTCAAGTCTCACCTTAAAGCTGTATCAGAAGAAATAGAAGCCGTACTCAGGGATATATTACCTCCTCCGTCTGGCAACCAAAAAGCAGTCATGGAGGCATCAAGGTATGCAGCACTCGGTGGCGGAAAAAGACTGAGGCCCTTCTTGATGGTGGAAACTGCTCGCATGCTAGGTAGTCTAAACAAAGGGGTGTATATTGCAGGCGCAGCATTAGAATGCATGCATGTCTATTCATTAGTGCATGATGATTTACCCTGTATGGATAATGATGATTTTAGACGCGGAAAACCTACGGTACACAAAAAGTATAATGAGGCCCTAGCAGTACTCACCGGTGACAATCTACTAACAATAAGCTTTGGAATTCTCGCAGACTCAAAAGTTCATGAAGATCCAAACATTAGAATGACATTAATAAGTGACCTTGCTAAGGCAGGAGGCGCGAGTGGGATGATTGGTGGTCAAATTATTGACATATCAAAATCATCAGTAATAAGAGATGAAACATTCATATCACAGCTTCAAAAACTTAAAACAGGCGCTTTAATTGAATACGCAGTTACCGCAGGTGCTACCATGTCAAATGCAAGTGAAAGTGAAAAAACTGCATTAAAAAATTATGCAAGAGATATAGGTTTAGCATTTCAAATTAAAGATGACATTCTTGATGTGGAAGGCGATGCTGAAATAATTGGCAAGTCAGTAGGAAAAGATGATGCACTAGGTAAGGTAACTTTTGTCTCTATCCTTGGTCTAGAAAATGCTAGAATTAAAGCAAGTCAGTTAGGCAAGAGTGCAGTTGCGCACCTCGAGCCCTTTGGTAGGAAAGCAGAAATACTTTCTAAAACAGTCGACTTTATTTTAAATCGCGCATATTAACGATAAGAATTAGAAAGATTATATGCCCATAACGCCACTTTTAGATAAAATTAAATACCCTGCTGACTTACGTGAACTGCCTGTTGCTCAAATCAAAGATTTAGCTGCAGAGGTGCGAGAAGAGGTTATTGATGCCGTATCAATGACAGGAGGGCACTTAGGAGCTGGGCTAGGTGTTGTTGAATTAACGGTTGCGATTCATTACGTTTTCAACACACCCGCTGATAAATTAATTTGGGATGTTGGGCATCAATGTTACCCTCATAAGGTATTAACTGGTAGAAGAGACCAAATGCGAACAATTCGTAAAGGCGGTGGATTATCTGGCTTTACGAAACGTAGCGAAAGTATCTACGATCCTTTTGGGGCTGCTCACAGTTCAACATCTATATCAGCAGGTATGGGTTTCGCCACTGCAAGAGACTTATCCAAGAAAGATGGTCATGTAATCTCAGTAATAGGTGATGGGTCAATTACCGCAGGTATGGCTTATGAGGCTATGAACAATGCTGGGGCAACAGACTCAAAACAGATAGTTATACTCAATGATAACGATATGTCTATTGCTCCTCCAGTTGGCGCAATGAGTCATATGCTAGCGAAAATGGTGAGCTCCGGTGGTTATCAAAAACTACGCGGCGCAGGAAAAGCTATAGTAAAGGATGCACCCAGGCCTATAAAATCAACAGCTCGTAAGGCCGAAGAATATACTCGTGGAATGTTCATGGGTGGGACTTGGTTTGAAGAACTCGGTTTTTACTATGTTGGCCCAGTGGATGGCCATGATCTCGACACACTAATACCTGTTTTGGAAAATGTAAAAAAAATGAAAAATGGACCAGTCCTTATTCATGTGGTTACACAAAAGGGAAAGGGTTATAAGCCCGCAGAAAATTCAGCCGATAAATATCATGGTGTTTCAAAATTCAACGTAGTTACAGGTGAACAAAGTAAATCCATACCTAACGCCCCAACCTATACAAACATTTTTGGAAACCAATTAGTAAAGCATGCCAATAATGATGATAAAATAGTAGGTATTACAGCAGCCATGCCTGGAGGTACTGGAATGAATATTTTTGCAAAATCTTTTCCCGAACGAATGTTCGACGTAGGGATAGCTGAGCAGCATGCCGTTACTTTTGCTGCTGGTCTAGCTGCAGAAGGTTATAAACCATTTTGTGCAATATATTCCACTTTTCTTCAACGGGGTTACGATCAAGTTGTACATGATGTTGCGATACAAAACTTACCTGTGCGTTTTGCTTTGGATCGAGCAGGTTTAGTTGGTGCTGATGGGCCTACGCATGCAGGTTCATTTGATATAGCTTATCTTGGCTGTTTACCTAATATGGTTCTAATGGCAGCCTCTGATGAAGTAGAACTTGCTAACATGGTTGCTACTGCTGTCGAATATAATGACGGGCCTATTGCATTTAGGTACCCACGAGGAGAAGCAATAGGAATTGATATTCCATTAAAGCCAGAAATCTTAGAAATTGGTAAAGGCCGAATATTACGTGAAGGAAGTCAAATAGCTCTTCTTTCCTATGGAACCCGCCTTGAAGAGGCACTAGGGGCCGCAAAAGAACTAGAGGCCTTGGGGCTATCAACAACAGTTGCTGACGCTAGATTTGCTAAACCTCTTGATAAAAAGCTTATACTCCAATTAGCTGACGAACATGAAGTTCTAATTACGATAGAAGAAGGCTCTATAGGTGGATTTGGATCTTTTGTGCTTCATGAACTTGCCAAAGAAGGACGCCTCGACGAAGGGTTAAAAATACGTTCTATGCACTTACCTGACGAATTTATAGATCATGACACGCCTGATAAAATGTATGAAAAAGCAGAGCTAGACTCTAAAGCCATAGTAAGAACCGTCTTCGAAACTCTTGGTCAAGATAAAGCATTGAACTATAACACTGCATAGTGAAACGTGCAGACCTTCTACTAGCAAAAATGGGTCTTTACGAATCTCGCGCTCGTGCGCAATCAGCTATTAAATTAGGGTTAGTAATTGTTGATGGCAGAGTGATAAAAAAATCTTCTGAAAAAATATCAGAAAATAGTATTATAGAAGCAAAAAAAGAATTTCCCTGGGTTTCTCGAGGGGGTGTTAAATTAGAGCACGCGCTCAAGCAGTTCAATATTTCTGTAAAAAATAAAGTATGTTTAGACGTTGGTGCGTCTACTGGGGGCTTTACCGAAGTACTTTACAGTAATGGCGCAAAAAAAATTTATTCGGTTGATGTAGGCCGCGATCAATTACATCACCGTTTAAAAAATATCGAAAAAATTGTGTCCATGGAAAACTTCGATGCCAGAAATTTGACAGAAAAACATTTCACTGAGCCACCCCAAATTATTGTTTGTGATGCTAGTTTTATATCGGTTACAAAAGTACTTGATCAAGTTTTGACACTATCTGCCTCAGAAGCAGACCTCGTAATACTTGTTAAGCCGCAATTTGAAGTCGGAAAAAAGGGCATTTCAAGAGGCGGTATAGTAAAGTCAGAATCTTTAGCCTTAACTTCACTATCTGAAGTTTCCGATTGGATACATACAAAAGGTTGGAGCATTTCTGCAACTTGTGAGTCCCCCATAAAAGGTACTTCTGGCAATACGGAATATTTACTACATGCTAAATTCAGGAATTAGGTTGTAATAAAGAAATATATTTAATCATGATAATGACTGTGACCATGGTAATGACTGTGATGATGCTCATGATCATGTTGATGTTCATACGCATGATCATTACGACTCCGATAGTTACTATTACCACGCACTCTACCATTATTACTTCTACTTCTAGTATTTACTCTGCTTCTTACTGAATAATAATCTTGTTGATTAGAAAAGTTATCAAAATTACTATTACGTGAATACTGATTGTTACGATAATTACGGCTTCTTGTTTGGCGTCTTATTTTTTCACAATTTGGATTATATCCGTTTGAGCGGCCACTATCACTAATCGCAGCAGCCGTCGTGCCTCCAAGTATTGCGCCTATAACAGATCCCTCTGTCCTATCCCCTCTTCCAGCAATACGGGAACCAACCACTCCGCCAATAACAGCCCCAAATAATCCTGCTGCTAGTTGATCATTACTGTTTTGGTAGCAATCGTTACTGTAATATCTATTTGAATAATCTGTAGCATAAGATGTAACAGGCAATAAGCATGCGCCTGAAAAAGCAATTATTGATGTAAATGTTTTTTTAAAAAGAACTGTTTTCATAGTTTTCTCCAAGCTTAATAAGAGGCCATAAATTACAATTAGAAATTAGCTGTAATTTTGAACTGGCTTTACTTTAGAATATATTACACACGTCAGGTTTCGAGAATATTTCTAAAAGATTAAATGAATTTAATGAATCTTATCATTGAAGCCATTAGTATCAAGAAATCTACCAATTTGGTCTAATGCTTTGTGCGACTCATCAATAAAGTTATCAAAAATTTGCCACACATGAGGCAAATTATTCCAAATTTGAAGTTTCACTTCAGATCCATGTTTTCTAGCTTTTGCAACATATCTTATGCTATCATCAAACAACATTTCAGAGCTACTTACTTGAATTAATGTTGGAGGTAAATTTGATAGTTCATCAAAAATTGGAGACACCAGCGGGTTAGATGGCTTATAGCCTAACTGCCAATATAACAGCCATAGAAGAGAAAGCTTAGGCATTTTCAATAATCTACTTAAGAGAGGCTTAAGCATTGGGTCAGTAGTTTGGTTTGTTTGCATAGAGGGACTTTGAAAGGTACAATCAGTTTGCGGTGATAAAACGACGACAGCATTTGGTGATTTTATTTCTGGTTTTCTTGACCAGTGACTTAACATGAGTGCTAAATTTCCTCCTGCAGAGTCTCCTAAAATCGCAATATTCTTAACGGGGTCAGGGCCATCTGGTCCATAATTTAAAATCCAATCATATGCAGCCTGGCAATCGAAAATAGAATCTTTTCTGTTACTTTCAGGCATTAAACGGTAATTAAGTGCGAAGACTGCACATTTAGTTCTTTTCGCAATTTGATAAGTTATCGGGCGATGGGAGACATCACTACCAACAGTATAGGCCCCTCCATGAAGGTAAAGTATTCTGTTATCAGAACTAAAGCCCTCGACTAAGGTCCATGCCCCATCTAATAAATGATCTCCTACTACAAACTCATCCTTACGAAACTCACAATCAAATTCTCTTGCTAGCGCTGCAGCATCAAATGCTTCGCGCTTACTTGACCAGCCTGACCGCGATAACACCGGTTGTTTTTCAATATTAAAAGTGGACTGTAAATAATCATACAAACGCATGAGACCATCAGAGTGCTGAGTTTCATATCTAGTAAAACTATTTATCTTATACTTACTTAAACTCTCGCCCCTTAATGATCTGTAAAAACAAATTAAAATAATCAGAATAACAGCGGTAATTATAATAAAATTAAACATAGTATGCTGCCGTAACACAAAAAAACATGGACTAAAATATGAAACAGTATTATTAATTATACTTGAATTTCCATATTAAAAATATCCGATCAACAATAAAACTATATATAGATACTATTATGTTTAAAAATGTTACTCCGCGTCCAGATGATCCAATAATGGCAATAATGAAACAATGTAAGTCTGACCCACGTGCACACAAAATAGATTTGGGGGTTGGTGTTTATAAAGATGATAGCGGACACACAACAATCTTAAATTCAGTTAAATTGGCTGAAAAAATATGTAATGAAGAAGAAACTACAAAATCTTATATAGGTACCATAGGTAATCAGGATTTTTGTAAGAATATTCTCCAGTTTATATTTGGAAAAGATAACCCCATTTTTGAAGAAGGTCGTATTTGTAGCGCTCAAGCAGCGGGAGGCTCTGGTGCACTAAGAATAGGCGCTGAACTTCTTAAAATTGCTAGCCCAGAAGCTACTGTTTGGTCATCAACACCTACTTGGGCCAATCATATACCTTTAATTAGCTCTGTTGGTTTAGAAATGAAGCAATACCCATATTATAACAGAGTCACCTTAAAAGTTGATTTTGAGGAAATGCTTTCACATTTATCTCAAGCGACAAAACCCGGTGATATAATACTACTTCATGGATGTTGCCATAACCCTACTGGAGCTGATCTTACTGAAGACCAATGGGACCGTTTGGCAGTATTTTTAAATGAAAATGAATTATACCCATTTATTGATCTTGCTTATTTTGGTCTTGGAAAAGGCATGAAAGAAGATACATATGGGCTCAGAAAAGTTACGCAAATTTGCCCGGAAGTTCTACTCGCAGCAAGTTGTTCGAAAAATTTTGCCTTATATAGAGAAAGAACTGGGTTTGTCGCAGCGATTTGTAAAGACCATAAAAAGACAGAGATGATCAAAGGATTATTTGGTGCAATCCAACGTAAGTTAATTTCAATGCCACCTGACCATGGAGCAGCAATAGTAAATAAAATTTTTACAGACCAAAAATTATTTAATATGTGGGAAATAGAATTAAGCGAAATGCGAAATAGAATTAAAAGCTTGAGGCTTAAACTGTCTAAAGCCTTTAATTCACAGGGTGCCGTTAACATTTCTGATGCTATTATTAATCAAAATGGGATGTTTTCTATGCTACCCTTAAATGCCCAACAAGCGGAAAGCTTGAGAACTGACCATGCTGTTTATCTAATGAATTCTGGAAGAATTAACATAGCAGGTGCAAATACTAAAAATATAAGTCGTGTAGCAGAGGCGGTTCTGAAAGTTATTTAAAAATTTAAACTCTTTTCATGAAACGAAAAGGGGGACAAACTAAATTTTCTTCTTTTTCGCACCTTTTAAAAGAGAACATAATAATTTCCGCCCTACCGATTAAATGGTCTAGGGGAACATAACCTGGCCCCCTATAAGCCCTGCTGTCTAATGAATTATCTCTATTGTCTCCCATGAAAAACACTTTTCCATCAGGAACTATAAATTCATTTGTCATATCAAGTGGCCCCTCATCGCTTCGTTCATATATTGAGTAAGCCTTATTTGAATTTATTAAAGCCTCATCATACTTCTTCACATTAACAACGGAACCCTTGTGCTCTCTATAAAAAAAATCATCAGTATTTTTTCTTTTAACAAGCTGCTCATTTATATAAAGTCGCCCCTCATTCAAGAAAATTTTATCCCCTGGCAAACCTACAACACGTTTGATCATTATAATATCAGATTTGGGGTTACGAAATACCGCTACATCTCCGCGCTTTGGTAGCTTACTAAACAACTTTCCATTTTTTAGAAATGGTAGCTTATGCAGATTAAATACCATTGAATGCCGCGAATAACCATAAGCAAATTTAGATACATAAAGATGGTCGCCAACTTCAAGTGTGGGCTGCATAGACTCTGAAGGTATTTTATAGTGGCCCCAAACTGTTGTTAAAAAAACTAACATCAAGCATGTCATGCCTGCAAAAAATTTAATCTCTCTCAGAAGCCACTTAAAGAAAGTACGGTTTTTATTATTTTTATCAGACTCCACCACAGATTTTTTCATTAAATTTCCTTAAAAATGGGTTCAAAAGTTACTTTTTTACCCTGTAATTTATTACAAACCTTTGGTTAAGTGTATATTTCTGAGCGATTAAATAAGTTTAATGAAAAAATTTAGTTTTTTTAACAAGTGTTTCTTTCTTTCAATTACAGTACTATACTTCAAATCATGTATAATGAATATAAAAATATTCTAGATAAATCTGGGGGCGTTTGCATTCTTCCTACTGAAACCGTTTACGGTATTGCAAGCCTTGCTGATGATAGAAAAGCAATCGATCGCATATACGCAATCAAGGGTCGAGACTTTAATAAATCTCTTGCAGTTTGTGTAAAAGATCTAGGGCAAGCTGAAAAATACGGAGTTTTCAATAAAAATGCAATAAAACTTGCTAAAATATATTGGCCGGGACCTGTTACCATTATAGTTGCCGCGAGAAATAATACATTTGATGAGCGATGCTACCTGAACAATACTATCGCTTTCAGATGCCCCGACGTTTCTTGGAGACAATTTCTTACTAATAAACCCTTAGTTCTGACAAGTGCGAACCGTTCCGGTGAGGCAAACCCTAAAGATGCTAACACCACTATAAATGCGGTAGTTGACGGAGTTCTAGATGAGGGGCCGTCCTATGGTAAGATCCCTTCGACAATAATTTTTACTGAAATAAATGGTATAAAAGTAATCCGCGAAGGAAAAATATCTTTAAAGGAATTGGAAAATATCGAATTGGATTGGGTTCAATGAATAAAACAATCACAGATCTTAAATTGGATCTGCCAAAAGACATTTGGACACAGGACATAGATATAATAGCACCACATTTAAAAGAATGGCGTGATATATATAACGGTAATACTCCGATTATGTTGACACCGCGAACAACTGCTGAAGTAAGCAAGTGCATAAATGTCTGTCGTCAAAATAATTTTAAAATTGTTCCTCAAGGAGGAAACACTGGCTTAGTTGGGGGGCAGATTCCAATGGGTGAAGTATTGATTTCGTTGACAAAAATGAAAAAAATCAGAGAGGTCAGTAAAATAAACAACTCAATGATTGTGGAAGCTGGTGCCACACTACAAGAAGTTCACAATGCAGCAAATATTTTTGATCGACAATTTCCATTATTTCTCTCATCACAAGGTTCATGCACTATAGGAGGAAACCTATCCACTAACGCCGGCGGGAATCATGTTTTAAAATACGGCACCACTAGAGATCTAGTATTTGGAGTTGAGGCCGTTCTTGCCAATGGCGATGTTTATAATGGTTTAACAAACTTAAAAAAAGATAATACAGGTTATGATTTATCAAATTTGTTCATTGGGGCTGAGGGTACTCTTGGAATAATTACAGCTGCAAGTTTGAAGCTTTTTGAGATGCCTAAATACACCCAACGCGCATTAATAGCTGTTCAAAGTCCTAAAATGGCGATTGAGTTATTAGAGCATAGTCGCTGTGATGGTAAGATGAGTATGTTTGAAGTAATGTCACAAATAAGCTTTAATGCAGTTATTAAAAATTTCTCAGGGGTCAGGGATCCCTTTAAAAAAACTTACCCTTGGTATGTTTTAATAGATTGGGACACAGAGACTAAAGCCGTGGGTTTAAAGTATGCTGAAAACTTACTATCGGCTGCATATGAAAAAAAAATAATTATTGATGCTGTTATTTCGCAAAATGAAAATCAATCTAAAGAAATTATTACTATCAGAGAAAATATGTCTGCCGGACAAAAATACCTGGGGGGTTCCATCAAGTTCGATATAACAGTACCTATTGAATATATTCCAAATTTTTTAATAAAAGCAGATAAATGTATAACAAAATTAATACCAGGGTGCAGGCCTGTTGCTTTTGGTCATTTTGGAGACGGGAATATTCACTACAATATATCACAGCCACCAGATGTTGATAAACATATCTTTCTAGAAAAATGGGATGATGCATCAGAATTGATTTTTGACATAGTTACTGGATTTAAAGGCTCTATTTCAGCGGAACATGGTATAGGAATCATGAAAAAAAAGGAATTGGCTAAAAGGTCAGATCCAGTAAAATATAATATGCTAAAATTAGTCAAGAATGCATTAGATCCAAGCAACATAATGAATCCGCGCGTTTTATTATGAAGATACTGGTGACCTTCAAAGTTGGGCATAGGGTATATTTATTTAAACCGAGAAAAATTTATTACTCGAAGTAATGATTATCTACCCAAGGATACCTCACCAGCTCTAAACCTTACAAGAACTCTACAATTTTTCATTTTACCATTTTCTGGTGGGTCGAATTTCCACTGCTTAATCGCTTTATTAGCAGGCATATCAAATAATCCATCAGGAAGAGACCTTTCAATTATAATATCTTTTGTCTCGCCATATTCATTCACGTTGAGCTTTACCAGAACCCATCCTTGTCGCCCTGATCTAAAAGCTCTTCTTGGGTAAATGGGAAGAACAAACTTACTCACAGCCAGAGTCTCTCCCCCTATGCAATCATTAGGGTCAGTATACCCTTTAACCCATGGGTCTGGCGGGTATTGGCTTACTGGTTTAAAGACTTTTGTGTTGGTGCAGCCCATCAAAATAAAAAGAGGTAGTATAGGTTGAAAAAACTTCACTCAGCTTCACCGAACTTGGATTTAACGAGATCAACCAAAGCCTGAATGGCAACCTCTGCTTCCTTGCCAGATGCAGAAACTGTTATACTTTCACCGCAAGCAGCACCCAATAGCAGTAGTTCCATTACTGAGTCAGCTTCAACTGTTTCAGCACAAACATCATTATGACTACGGACAGTAATTTTAGCATTGTACCTTAACACACACTCCATGAATTTATTAGATGCACGGGCATGAAGCCCCCTTTTATTCGTGAGTGTAACTGTTGCAGTTTTTTCTAAACTCAAGTTCAAGTTTTACCTGCTAATATTTGCGAAGCAATCGCGATGTAACGCTGACCAGCTTCTTTTGCCTTTTGAGCTGCATTAGACAACGATGTATCTTTACGTGCTTCAGCAAGTTTTATCAGCATGGGAAGATTTACTCCGGCAAGAACTTCAACCTTACCTTCACGAAGCATTGAGATAGCTAGATTAGAGGGTGTGCCGCCAAACATGTCTGTAAGCAAAATTACACCATTTTTAGAATCAACTTTTTTAACTGCTAAGCGAATATCCTCTCTTCGCAATTCCATGTCATCGTCTGGGCCAATGCAAACAGTTTCAAGATTATCTTGCTGCCCCACAACATGCTCTGCCGCATGTTTTAACTCTATAGCTAGTAGCCCATGTGTAACTATGACTAAACCTATCATGCTGTTACCCTATTAAAATTACAAAATTCATGCTTGTCAGTTAATCAATATTTTAAGTTATTGGGAAGTCTTTATTTTATCTTTTATGTATATATTTATGATGCAAGACATAATTTTATGAGGTAATAAGACCTTTTTGCATTAAATTATAGAGAGACATATGTCATTTTTACAATCACTTATAATTTACCTTTTAAACCCCCTTCTATCAATATTATTTTGGGTTTTTGTAGCATATATGATTTTTTCATGGTTAATTGCGTTTAACATTATTAATATGCGCAATCATTCTACCGTTAGAATTTATAATCTGATAAGAAAAATTTGCGATCCAATTCTAGATCCTATTCGCAAGATAGTTCCACCTTTAGGTGGTTTAGATATGGCGTTTTTAGTTGTTGTGTTAGGGTTAAGCTGGATACGTGGCTATTTAGTACCACAATTATATATAGTTTTTGCCTAATTAAGAATCACAGACTTTCAGCAAGTAGTCTCCATAACCACTTTTCTCTAAGTCTTTTGCCAGAATCATAATATCACTTTTTGTAATCCAGTTATTTTTATAAGCTATTACCTCTGGACAACATATTCTTATACCTTGACGGGATTGTAATACATTAACAAATTGAGCAGCTTCAAAAAGTGACTTGTGTGTCCCTGTATCGAGCCAAGTAACCCCGCCTCGCAATATATTTACTTTCAACAATTCCTTTGAAAGGTATATTTTGTTTAATGAAGTAATCTCTAACTCATGACGGCCAGATGGCCTTATCATATGCGCATATTTTGAGGCATTACCATCATAAAAGTAGAGTCCAGTAACCGCATAATAAGACTTAGGTGCAACAGGTTTTTCTTCTATTGATAAAACTCGTCCTGATTTATCAAAATCCACTACCCCATATCGACTAGGATCATTAACCCGGTACCCAAATATAGTGGCCCCATCATCAAGTGACATAGCTTTCTGAAGGCCATTAGAAAAAGTTTCACCATAAAAAAGATTATCACCCAGAATTAAAACACAGTGCTCACCATTCAAAAAATCTTCAGCTATAATCAAGGCTTCCGCAATTCCGCGCGGAGCATTTTGAATTCCATAAGTGAAATTTATACCCCATTTAGAGCCATCACCTAATAATCTTTTAAAGTTTATCTGCTCGTGAGGCGTCGTAATAATCATTATTTCTCTAATACCCGCTTCCATTAGTACCGAAAGGGGGTAGTAGATCATCGGTTTATCATAAATAGGTATTAATTGCTTTGAGGTTGCTATGGTGGAGGGATGCAAACGTGTACCTGTACCGCCTGCAATAATAATTCCTTTTCTCGAAATTTCACTCATATGAACTTCTTATCCAATTTACTTAAATGCGCAAGTGCGACACCCCTACATTTGATCACTTAGATTTTACAGGCTAGAAACAATAATGATCGAAGAAATAGCACATTTCATGTTAATATTAGCCCTCTACGGATCATTGGCCCAAGGGTTTTTTTCACTATCAGGTGCTCACAAAAATTCAGTAAGTATGATGCGGGCTGGCCGTTACGCATCTACAACTGTTTTTGCTCTAACATTTTTTTCTTTTTTGATTTTAATATTAGCTTTTGTTAATTCAAATTTTAGTCTTTCATTAGTATCAAGTCATTCGCATACACTTAAGCCGTTATTATATAAGATTTCTGGGGTTTGGGCCAATCATGAAGGGTCTATGTTGCTTTGGACGCTAATACTTACAATGTACGGAGCACTTATTTCACCGTTTGGGAAAAACCTTCCTTTAGTTTTAAAATCTCGAGCAATAGGCATACAAGGTCTTCTTGCGGTGGGGTTTCTTGCATTTATACTATTCACTTCAAACCCATTTCATAGAATTAATCCCGTTCCTGTTGAGGGCTTGGGGTTAAACCCCCTTTTACAGGATCCTGGTCTAGCAATTCATCCACCAATTTTGTACTTGGGTTATGTAGGTTTTTCAGTGGCATTTTCATTTTCTGTGGCGGCTTTGATAGAGGGAAAAGTTGATGCAATATGGGCAAATTGGTTAAGACCGTGGGTTCTAGCTTCATGGAGTTTTTTAACTCTAGGAATTACACTGGGCTCAATTTGGGCATATTATGAGCTAGGTTGGGGTGGCTGGTGGATGTGGGATCCGGTAGAAAACGTTAGTTTTATGCCTTGGTTAGCAGGAACAGCCTTACTTCATTCTATAATGGCCCTAGGAATAAGACATAAACTTGCCGACTGGACAGTTTTATTAGGAATCAGTACATTTTCACTCTGCCTAATCGGTACTTTTGTAGTCCGCTCGGGAGTTTTAGTCTCGGTTCACTCTTTTGCTACCGACCCAACACGCGGAATTTTTCTATTAATGTTACTTGTTATTATTTCTGGAAGCTCACTATCTCTGTACGCTTTTCGTTCAAAAAAAATAAGAACGCATCTAAAATTTGAACCCTTTTCTCGCGAAGGTGGACTTATAATTAACAACTTACTACTCGTTATATCATGCATCACTGTTTTTATCGGAACCTTCTACCCACTTTTCATCGACGCTTTATCAGGAGACAAAATAAGTGTCGGAAAGCCATACTTTGATCTAACCTTTACGCCGATTATGATTTTATTAATTTTATTCATGGGGGCCGCACCATTAATTAAATGGAATAAAAATTCTGAAGGCGAGATAATTTCCTTATTAAAAAAGTTAATCGTGCCTCTTGCAATAATGCTCTTACTAACTTTCTTTATAGGAAAGTCTATTTGGGGTGCTCTTGGACTAGCTCTGGCAGCATATTTAGCCATAACTACATTAATTGCTATTAAAACGAGAACAAAGGGTTTTAAATCTTGGAAAAGTTTGAAACCAAAAACATACAGTTTTGCAATTGCACACTTAGGCGTCTCAATTTTCGCTGTTGGGGTAGTTTTTATGTCAGTTTGGTCTGAAGATAATATAGGCCGCATTAATGTGGGTGAAAAACTTAATGTGGCAGATTATAGCTTTAAACTATCATCAATTAATACAGGGCAACGGAAAAATTATGAATATCTCAATGCAACTATTGATGTGACTAAAAAAGGATCTTCTGTAAAAACTCTATCAACAGAACAAAGATTTTACCCCTCACGAAATATGGTTACAACCGAAGCAGGTTTTAATTTTACGATGGGGCCAACTGTTTTTACAGCTATCAGCGAGGGGAATAGTCAAGACGGATGGGTTATAAGAGCAAACTATCACCCTTTCGTAACGTGGATATGGTTAGGTGCACTTTTTATGTCCCTTGCAGGATTTATTTCACTTTTCGATAAAAGTTTTTACAGGTCGCAAGAAATGTTATGATAAGATCTCTCATCCCTTTATTTACATTATTGTTTGTTTCCTTAGTTTTTGCTGTTGGTTTGACAAAAGACCCTCGTTCTATTCCATCTGAATTAATAAATCAAAAATTCCCGAGCTTTTCATTATCTGAATTAAATGATTTAGAAAATATTTTTACTGAAAAAGATTTATTAAATAATGTTTCCTTAGTTAACGTCTTTGGTTCTTGGTGTGCGGCCTGCATCACCGAGCATCCATTTTTAATGGAAGTATCAGAGAAAAAAAATATAAACCTCATTGGAATAAATTGGAGAGATGATAGAACTAAAGCAATAGATTGGTTAAATTATTATGGTAACCCCTATGATAAAATAATTTATGATGACGAGAGTACTTTAGCAATTCAATTAGGCGTAACTGGGGCGCCAGAAAGCTTCATAATTGATTTTCAAGGTCAAATCAGGTACAAACATATTGGAATAATTAACAAGGAAATTTGGGAAAAAAATATTCTACCCGTAATAAATAGCATAAAAAAAATATGAAAAAATGCTTTCTCATACCCCTCCTTGCAATAGCTTTGACTTTCAATGCAATATCGAAAGTCCCGCAAAATGAAATGGACACAAGGAGTAAAGAAATAGGCAAATCTCTACGCTGCGTTGTCTGCCAAAATCAGTCCATAGAAGACTCTGATGCACCCCTGGCGGCAGATATGCGTCAGCTTGTTAAAAGAAGAATCTTAGAAGGAGACACTAATGATGAAGTTATTAATTACATGAGGCGTCAATATGGAGATTTTGTTCTTCTCAAACCTCCCTTTCAAAGAAACACGCTTGCTCTATGGATATTACCATTCATGTTAATTGCTGTATCGGGCGTATGGTTTTTTAAAGCAAAAAAGTAATTCTATGGTTTGGATAATAATCTCTATAATTTCAGTATCTGTTATTTTGATAATATCAGCACCATTAACTAATCCAGCAAAGAACTCTCGATTATTTATAGTAAGCTTTTTTCTTGGGTTTTCAGGGCTCTCTGTATTTACATATAATCTTATAAGCTACCCTGGTTATAAAGAATTTGAGTCAAATACAAATAAACGAACAAGCCTTAGAAGTTTAACTACTTCATCAACTACCCCCGCTGATGAACAAATAAAAGAAATACTTCTTATGGTTGATAAATTAGCAAACAATCTAGAATTAAACCCCAAAAATATTGACGGCTGGAAAGCACTCTTGCTTGCTAGAGGGTTTTTAGACCAATCTACTCAGATAGAAAAAGATAAAACCAAAATACGTAAAATATTTAATAAAAACCCTACTATATTAAAAGATATTTTAGATGAATTCTAAAATGGTTTCCTATTGCTCAATTTTCAGACTTAGTGCAAAAGCTGAAACATGAATTGGCTTACTAGACTTACACCTCCAGGTATTAAAGATATATTCTCTAAAAGAGACACACCAGATAACCTTTGGATAAAATGTCCTAAATCAAATGAAATGGTTTTTTCTGCCGATCTTCCTGGCTTACTACATGTTACTCCCGCAGGTCACCATTTACGCATAGGCCCTCAAATGAGAATGGAGTATACTTTCGATAATCAAACTTACAATGAAATAAATATTCCGGAAGTGGCTAAAGATCCTTTAAAGTTCAAGGACGATCAAAAATATACAGATCGTCTAAAAAAAGCTCGAGCCAAAACTGGAGATCAAGATGCAATGACCATTGGTGTTGGGCAAATACATGGGATAAGTACCGTAGTATTAGTTCAAAATTTTGCTTTTATGGGTGGCTCCTTGGGGATGGCAGCAGGGGAAGGCTTCATAGCAGCAGCAGAGCATGCAATTTCGAATAACTTACCGTTAATTGTTTTTACAGCAGCTGGAGGTGCACGAATGCAAGAAGGTGCACTTAGCCTTATGCAAATGCCTAGAACAACAATTGCTGTTCAGAAATTACGTGAAGCAAGTTTGCCGTATATTACAGTTCTATGTGACCCAACTACGGGAGGAGTAACAGCAAGTTACGCAATGCTTGGAGACATACAACTTGCTGAACCTGACGCACTAATTTGCTTTGCGGGGCCCAGAGTTATTGAGGAGACAATAAGGGAAAAACTTCCTGATGGGTTTCAAAGAGCCGAATTTCTTGAGGAGAAAGGAATGATAGACCGCGTAGTTAACAGAAGTGATATACGCGATACATTAGCAAATATCCTATCCGTACTTCTAAAAGTAGACAATGTAAAAATGACAGAAAATGAATAAAGAAGAAGCTAATCATCAGCTTCTCAAAGCGCTATCCGAATTAGAGAAGTTACATCCTAAAAAAATAGATTTAGGCTTAAGCCGAATTGATCGTGTTCTAAAAAAATTAGGTAACCCACACAAAAAACTTCCTACAACTATTCATGTTGCGGGAACAAATGGAAAAGGATCAACAGTAGCTTACCTTAAGGCATTTTCCGAAGCTCAAGGTAAAAAGGTTCACGTATATACATCGCCACATCTTGTTAATTTTAATGAAAGGATAGTAATCGCATCCGAAAAAATTTCTGATGAATATTTAGTGAATATATTAAACCGAATAACCATCATTAATGATAATCAGCCATTATCTTTCTTTGAAGCCACAACAGCAGCTGCACTTTTAGCCTTTTCCGAAATAAAAGCAGATTTATGTATTATAGAAGTAGGGCTGGGGGGACGATATGATGCAACAAACGTTATCATACCAGATTACTGCGCTATAACTCCCATAGACCTTGACCATTCAGAATTTCTTGGAAATGACATCGCTAAAATAGCTAAAGAAAAAGGCGGTATTATCAAGGAGGGTATACCAGTTGTAGTAGGCCCTCAATCGGAAATTACGCGTTCTGTCTTGGAGAATGAAGCTTATAAAAATAAATCACAGATAAAATTTTGGGGAACAAACTTTAAGGCGCATCGGGAACGAGGCAGACTTATTTTTGAAAATAATAGTCAACTAATGGACTTGCCATTACCCGCATTACATGGTGATCACCAAGTTATTAACGCAGGGACAGCAATAGCTGTTGCTCTCCAATTAGGTATATCTCAAAAGTCCATAAAACAGGGGTTAAATTCTGTGTCATGGCCAGCTCGAATGCAATATCTTCAAAATGGCGCTCTCGCTGACATGGTAATCGATAGCGGTGCAGAACTATGGCTTGATGGAGGGCACAATCCACATGCAGCAATTGCAATAGGTAATACTTTAGCGGAACTCGAAGCAAGACAATCAAGACCGTTGATACTTATAATAGGAATACTCAAAAATAAAGATATCAACGGATACCTGGAAGCCTTCAAAGGTCTCGCTTGCTATGTAATAGCCGTGGACATTCCAGGCCATGCGTCATTACCCTTAGAAAAAGTTGTACAAGCGGCAAAAGAACAGGGTATAAATGGCCAAATAGCTATTAATTTAATTGATGCAGTGCAAAGAGCAATTAATACTGGGGAGGCAATGTCAAGGCAATCAGCAGATGAGCCTATTGTCTCACCAAGAATATTAATTTGTGGTTCTCTTTATTTAGCTGGAGAAGTTTTAAAGCTCTAGGACATTAATATTTAATGAGATCAGTGCCAGTTGTTGTTTATTAATCAGTATGCTCACTTACCCATTCAGTAAGTTTTGTTTTAGTCATTGCGCCTACTTTAGTGGCTACAACTTGTCCAGATTTGAATATCATCAGTGTTGGAATGCCTCTCACATGGAATTTGGCAGGAGTATCAGGGTCATCATCAATATTAACCTTAGCGATTTTAATCTTTTCGCCCATTTCATTTGAAATTTCTTCTAAAGCAGGACCAATTTGCTTACATGGCCCGCACCATTCAGCCCAAAAATCTACTAAGACTGGTGCATCCGACTCAATCACATCGGTTTTAAAACTTGCATCTGTAACTTTTATAGTGGCCATCTATTTTTCCTCAGAATATTCTGTACAAACTCTAACTAAGAACTGAGTTTAATTGCGTCAAGGTCGTATCTAATATATCTCCATCTATTATCATCATTTTTGGAATATTTGTCCAAAGTATTGAGCAAACTATCTCATGTTTTGGATATACGCCACGGGCTAAATCGCGATAGGTAGCTAACTGTGCGAGATAAACATTAGGAACATCATTTACAACCTCGGGAACATTTGCATTGGTTTTATAGTCTACAATAAAAACTTTATCATCAGTAACATAAATACGATCTACTTGTGCATTCAAAAAAATATTTTTACCAAAGTTTTTAGTAGTACCTATTATTGAGACCTCTGCTTTGCTTCCCGTGGAAAATATTTCTGAAAATTTTGGGTTATCTAATATTTCAAATACCTCTGAAGTAATTTTATTTTTATAATCCATTTCATTTATATTATTGTTTTGTAATACCTTATCTGCCACGCTTCGACGTTTTTCTTGTTCTACATCTGGCAAAATTTCAAGTAATTTATGTATGAGATTTCCACGGTTGAACCTCAAATAGTCACTTTTACTTAACGGTGAATTTACCGGAACTTTGTATTTTTTATCAGTTAGAAGCTTTGATGGGCTTATATGAACTCTAGTTTTATCCTGGTTTCTTACTACTTCATAACACCACTTCGGGACAAGCGTATTTTGATTTTGGTTTTGTTTCTTCAAACTGTCTTTATTGTTATTCTCATATTCTTTTCCGTAAGTTTGGACTGCTCCAAAAGTGGTCTCAGTTTCAAAAGTATCCAAACCTTCAAATGCATTTAAAGCAATTTTATACCAACAATTGTTATCGACTTGTTTTGTTTTCTTTGACTGGTAACCACATATAATAAGACGAGACTCCGCCCGAGTTAAAGCAACATACAACTGACGTAAATACTCTTGCTGAATTTTTGATTCTTGAGCCTCTTTAAAATTGCTAAGCTCTTCAATAGAATCACTATTTTTAGTGTTTTTGTAGAATCCTGTGAATACTTTGTTTTCAAACATTGGAATTAAAGTATCATTTTGCAGCTTCGGTATCCCTGTTGTATCGGGTAATATAACAACTGGTGCCTCAAGGCCCTTAGCACCATGTACCGTCATAACACGCACCTTTCCCCTGTTCTCACCCATTTCACGCTTGAGCTCTAACCCTCCACTGATAAATTCATGAACAAAATATTGAAGAGATGGCGCTCTTAGTCTTTGGTGCTCAAGAGTTTGTACCAGAAACTCTTCTATTGCATCTTTAGCCTCTACACCTAGTCGTAAATAAATTTTACGCAGAAAGCTAGTCCCTGGCTCTAATTCAAGATTTAGAACAAAGCTAAAAAATTCATACGGGGGATATAACTTTGAAGCAGATATAATCCTAGCAAGTAACTCAGCTATCTCTGGTCTTTTAGCTTGCAAGGATTTCCAAAGGGTACCTTTTTTCTCTCGGCCAAACGAAACTTCGAAGAGCATCTCTTCCGAAAAGCTAAATAGTGGCCCTTTTAAGACTTCCGCTAGAGATAAATCATCCGATTGCAACAAAGTAAACTTTGCTAAGGAAATCATATCTTTTACAACAATAATATTTTGGAGTGTTAATTTATCAGCGCCTTCTACAGGAACGCCCAAGATCTTGAGATTTTTAATGATTGCTTTAAAAAAATCACCCCTTTTGCGAACTAGTATCATAACGTCACCAGGATCAAGAGGCCTATATATTGCTTTCTTTTCTTTTTCAGATTCTAACCTGTCGTAAATCAGGTCATTAGAATCTATCCATTTCTTTAATTGTGAAGCAATATTTTTTGCTAAACACTCTTTGGATGATAATTTAGATAGTTCATCAACTGGCCTGGTGTCCCAAGGGTCAGAATCATCTTTTACTTCAAGATTTTTAGTCAATGGCCATATTTCCACTTGGCCTCGATCAGTTCGGTGAGCCACATGGCGACTAATGCTTAATTCCGGTGTAACAGTTTCATCATCAAACATTTTTGCAAGTTTACAGTTTTCAACGAAAATTTGGTCAACAAAATTAAGTATCTCTGGAGTTGATCTGAAAGACATCTGCATTCGCACTTCATCATTATTTCCTTTTAAAAAACCACTAATCTTTTTTAGAAAAATTTCAGGTTCAGCGCCTTGAAAAGAATAGATAGACTGTTTTTCGTCCCCGACAGCAAACAAAGTTCTCGGGTTTTTTCGGCCTTGATCTGGAGTCTCAGCAATGAAAGATTCGTTTAAAGCATCAATAATATCCCACTGGTTTTCAGATGTGTCCTGCGCCTCATCAAGTAGTATATGCTCAATACCGCCATCAAGCTTATATTTAACCCAATCTGAAACATGTTTGCTTTTCAAAAGGTCACGAACCATAAGAATTTGATCTTGAAAATCTAGTTTATGACTTCTTAGCTTATTTTTTTTAAACTTTTCTAAAAATTCTTTTGAAACTATCAAGATTGATTGATTTAATTTTAAAAGATTTAATGATAAAATTCTTTTATGTAAGTTAAATATTCTCTGCGCTTCTATATTATCACGCTGAAAGAAATCATGCAGTTCATAATTGAAGCCCTTTGGAATAAGACTTTTATATGGTCCGCTTCGATCTTTTTTTAATAATAAATTCAGATAATCGACCATTGCATCGGATTTGTTTGTTTCATTACAGCAATGAATTATTTTTTCTCCGATTTTTTTTAATTTATCTTCGCCCAACAACAATAGTTCGCCTTTGGATTCAAGCGAATTCCAATCAGTTAAATCATATGCCTCATGTAGAAGATTTTCCTTAGTCCACCCGTCTGAGACATCTAAAATATCTGCTAATTTACTTGTACCTCCAGCTAATACCCACTTCTTAACTTTATCTTCATTAGAAATCGCCCACTCAAAGATGGCATCTATCAAGTCATTTTTCTCATAAGATAAAAATTGAATAGCTTTGCATAATTCGCTATCACTATCACCTTTAATCAACTGATAAATTTCATTTTGTGTTAATTTTTCAAGATCTATTTTCTCTTTCTCGTTTAATGTTTTAAAACCTGGAAGAATTCCCGCCTCAATTGGGAAACGTGATAAAATTTTCTCACAAAAAGAATGTATAGTCTGCACCTTAAGTCCTTCGGGTGTCTCCAATGCAGCAGCAAAAAGGCGCCGAGCCTTTGATAGGTCTTTTACAGGCTGGCGTTTTCCAAAAAGACTTTCTAATTCTTTTTCTAATTTATCTTCACTACATACAGACCACTCACCTAATGTTTTAAAAAGGCGGCTTTGCATTTCAGATGCTGCAGCTTTTGTGTAAGTTAAGCAAAGGATTTTATTAGGTAAAGTTCCTTGCAGCAATATTCTTGATACTCGGTCTACCAGAACTCTCGTTTTTCCTGATCCCGCGTTAGCTGTAACAAATCGCATGAAAGCAGGGTTGGCTGCATTTCTTTGTGCACTTAACGCCTCTATGAAATTAAGAGAAATTGTATCAGGCATCCACATCTCTCCCTAATCGCACCCATTCATTTCTGCGCGCTAAGTGATCATAATCACTATAGTCATAAGTATATTTTATTCTTGGTTGACAATAATAAATTGTTTCCCTCTTATCAAATTCAGTAACTAATTTCTCTAAATTACAAGCCCCATCGTTAATGAGCTCTTCAACGGTTGAAGAATTCTTTTTAGCCCCTAATTGTGTTTCAATACCTTTTGGTCCTAGCTTAGCTTTGACACGCACATAATCTAGCTCCTTAACCGTTACGGGCCCTATATCCACAAAAGCGCCTTTATTTAATAAATATCCTGATAATGGTAATTGAGGGTCGAAACCCGCATTAACTTCTTTAACTGACGGTGGCTCACCAGTCTTGTAATCTATGATTGCATACCCATCTTTATTTTTCATGATAAGATCTACTTTAGCAGTTAAAGTAAAATCAAGTTTTTTAAAAAATAATTTAGCCTTTTTTTCATTTGCAATAATCGACCATCCAGCAGAAAATTTACTTTGCATCCAGCTTATTATATTCGTCGCAATTTTTTCAGTCCTAATTTTATTTCTATAAATTTCGTTATCATTAAAGCCCGCTTTGGTTTGTGATTTATTTAATTCATGACTTAAGAGCTCTATTGCATTTATTGGTAGTTTTTCTTTATGAATTTCAAAGAAATTTTCTAATCCATCATGCATGGCTGTTCCGTATTCTCGGGAACCTATATCCATATTAAGTGCATCAAGAGGGGCTAAATTGAGAATATATCTTGCATATATAGAATAAGGATCACGAATCATTTTTGTGATGGATGTGACTGATAATTTTCTTTCATTAGGCCACCGGTTCATTAATTCAGGACTAGGAGTAGGTTCAGAAATTTGACTATTGTTATGCTCCTCAATTGAGACCGCATCGAGACTGCGGGACCATTCTAAATAATGATTGGAGGTATATAATAATTCAGTCGCTTTTTTTCCTAGGGCTCCATCCATCAAGGCTTGTAAACGCCAAAGCCAACGAGACGCAATATTAGGGCTGCCTTCGGAAGTCATCGAGCGCGTTATAATAACCTCAGAACTTGTTGCTAACTCAGCAAAGTCATGAGCAGCTAATCCAAACCTTCGCTCTGGTAAGGATAAACCGACAGCACCCCTCATACCGCGTGATAAAAAGGGATCGATCTTTGATAAAGCAGGCCATACTCCCTCATTCAAACCACCCAAAATAATGCGATCCGCAGTCAACATTCTAGCTTCCAAAGGGCCCAATATTGATAACCGAGGGTGTGTGCCATATCGAGGCCTTACGACTTGGTCTCGCATAAGCTTACTTAATAGTTTTGAAAAGTCTTCAGCATCTAAATCAGGTATTAATTCACCATAAGATATTAGACTTTGAATTATTGACGAAAGCTTCTCACCAGACTCGCCAACCCACAGCCTTTCATCTCCACATTTATCTGGTGTACTACAAACTTTTTCTAAAACTTGGGCCAAAGTTGTTGCCCAAAGATTAGCATTAGATTTAGAAATTTTAGTTAATGGTAAAATATATTCATGAAGTGTCTGAACACATGAGATATCATTAATATTTTTATCTATTCTTAGACCACGTATTTTCCATTCTAAATTAGACCAAATATCAGATACTTTGCCTTCAAATTCGCCCAATGTGCTTAATCTATGTTTAAAGAAAGTTGCTAACGCTATTGGATGGGAAGGGTCATTAATAATAGTCATGAAGGAAGCGATCCAGCTACCAATTTCTGTCTCCTCCAATGGTTCGCCCAACGAGCTATCCAAATTTACGCCCCAACGTCTTAACTTTGCTTTTACTCGCCGCGCCAAAGCAGTATCTGGTGTTACAAGTGAAGCTGTTTGCTTGGGGTTTTCCAAAGTCTCCCGTAGGATAAGCGAAATACAAGAAGCTTCCTCTTCATCATTTTCTGCTTCTAATATTGACAAGTTTTTAATTGCTTCTTCAAAAGGCTTTATGCCAGCAAATCCACTATTTCTGATTGCCTCTATTCTACCAGGCCAATCTCCTGTCTCTTGAACAGGAATAAGTGCTTCAGAGATAATTAACCTTCGTGCTGCTAATCCGTCATTCTTCTTAATGTAGGGCCATATTTTGATATCTTTTGGTTTGACACCAATTGTCGCAGTAAGTTTTTTCAATGAATATTGCGGGTGCTGTATACCAATATTTTCCCATGAGTTATCTTCAAGGTTTTGCAAACCAGGTAACACTACCAGACCGTCTTCTAGGTGAGATACACACTTTATAAGTTTTGCAGTAGCTTTTAATGTGCCTGTTGAACCTGCGATAATAACTGGATATTTGGGCGGATTTTTATCCCATACAGACCGTAAAGCTTTAAGCAATGAAACTCGCCTTGCCATTGGCCCCATCAAATTTAATTCGGCAAGTCTTTTGGGCCAATAATCTTGAATTACTTTATAGACCTCAATTGAATTTTGATAATGTTCTGCCGAAAAATCTCTTATTTCATCAAGATTAGCAACCTTTAAACTATCAATTTCTTCCATATCTGCATCATCTAAAATACTAATTAATGGTTCTGCCATCGTTAAAGCCGCAGTAATATCCATAGGGACTGTAGAAACTTTATTATGATAATATAAAAGTAGTTTAGCTATTTCAAAGCGTCGCTGCATGTTATCAATAGAAGGTTTGACCATTCCTGATAATTCTCCTGGGTCAAATGGTGGCTCATCAGGGTTGATATCAGCTAAAGGTCTCATCTTAGGTAGAATAGCCATGCCGCTTTGAGCTGCAAAAGTCTCACCTAAAGCTCTAACTGCCCTTCGCGTGGGCAATAATATAAGTGCATCTTCAAGGCGCTCACCATAAATATCTTTAAGACCGCGAGCCAAGGCTGGTAAAAATGCCACTCCAGATGGCATATTAAATACATTAGGACTTCTCATTACATCCATTTAATTTTACTTGATTAATCACCGCCTCTGCAGCAATTAAAGAATAAGGATCCCCTACATGCATCCAATAACCTGGCAATTGAAATCCATATATTTTTTTTCTTTTTAGACTTTCATTCCATATTTTATTACGCGAAAATTTTTCTACTTTATAAGGTTTGGCTAAAGCAGGTTTAAATACCTGAACTCCTGCATAAATATAATCAGATTTCTGATTTGATCGTCTTGTCAAACTATTATTTTTACCAAAATCAAAATCACCCTTTCCGCTATAGCCAAGCGACCATTCTGCCTTTGCACATAATAAAAGTTCATCCATATGGCCTGGTTTCCAAGCGTTTATTAGCTTTTCAAGTACTGGTTCAAATTCAATCCAAATAGAGTCAATATTGCATATCAAAATAGGTTTTTGGCCTAACATAGGTAATGCCTTGACGACTCCCCCACCTGTTTCTAAAAGTAAATTAGTCTCATCGGAAATAACTATTTCAAGGTCTAAATTTAGACTATTTAAATGTGATATTAGATTGGGTGCAAATGCATGTACATTAACTATGGCTTTTTTTATACCTACATTTACTAGCCTTTGTAGCATATGATTAATTAATGGTTTTCCATCAAGTTTCACCATCGCCTTTGAGATATTATTTGTGAGTGGCTTCATTCTGGTCCCGTAACCCGCTGCCATTATCATTGCCGTTTCAATCATAAAAAATCTCAGGTATATTTTGCTCCAACCATTGCTTTAACTCATCACAGCAAGGTGAATTTAGGTTTTTCATAAGATGCCCTTTAACACGAGGAATAAAATCTAAATATTGCAACTTTTTATCTCGTTTAGCCAATCTTATGAAGATGCCTAAAATTTTTGCATTACGTTGCGCTCCCATTATAGCATATGCTGATCGGAACCTTTCATCATTTTTAATCCCTGACTGCTGGCAGAACCTATCAATTAATATTTCTGAAAGTTCCGGCGAGACGTCACGCCGAGCATCTTCGACTAAACTAACTAAATCATAAGAGGGGTGAACGAAAAGTGCATCTTGAAAGTCAATTAAACCAATTTTTTCTACCCCTAAACGCTCATCAAGCCAAAAGATATTTTCAGCATGAAAGTCCCTTAACCCCAAACCCGGCGCAAGAGATTCAAAATTATTAAAAAGTTTCTTCCAAATTGAGTGCCATATTTGCTTATTCTGACTATCTATCTGGTATCCAAGATCTTTTGCATACCAATCTAGAAGTAAATCCACCTCAGCAAGCATAGCCACATTATCATATACCTCTAAATCCCAAAAAGAATTTTCAAAAGTTAGATTTTTTGAAAAAGTAGATCTGTAAATAGCAGCCAAGCAATCAACGGCAGCTAAGTACAATTTTTTTTCTTGGTTTGCATTATTTTGTATAAATTTTGAAAACAAATTATCACCCAAATCCTCCAATAATAATAGCCCTTTACTCAAGTCAGATTCAAAGATTTTAGGTGCCGAAAAACCTCTTATACTTAGTTCCTTTGCAATACATGTGAATGCCTCAACTTTATTTCCTGCAAGTCTTGCTAGCGAGTTATATCCCATACTTTCACGATTTTTAGTTTTTTCACTAGATATTTCATAATTTTTGTTCTCTGCTTGAGGGGTAATCATCAATATAGCATTTTGATTTTGACTGGTTACCCTTTCGTACCTGCGGGATGAAGCATCTCCCTTTAGTCTGGTGCGGTCAAAATTTTTCCACCCACTTTTTTTAAGGAATATCTCTATATCTAATGAAGTAGTCATATATCTTTTTTAAAACCCTCAAGATATGCTGTACGTCCGTTACCATTGAACTTTAAATCAATTTTATAAATTTTTTTAGGCAATAGTGATCCAAGTTTTTCTGGCCACTCAATTACACATATAGCATCTTCGAAGGCATCAAATAGTCCGAGTTCGTATGCATCTTTAGGGTTTTCTAGTCTATACATATCGCAGTGCCATAATTGAAAATTTTTCATATCATATATTTGCACTAAAGTATAAGTAGGAGAAGGAACTTCTATATCCCCCAACTCAGCTTGTATAATTCCTCTAGCAAGCGTAGTCTTCCCTGCGCCCAAATCTCCTGTTATCGCTAAAACATCACCTTTAGTAAGAACTTTTATAAGTTTAGAGCCAAGGTCTAATGTATCATTTTCTGTGTTTAATTGTACAATTTGCATGCGGCATTGATACGCTCTTGCAAATTGATGGCAAGCCTCTAAATAGTAAAAACAAATAATCCATAAGGTTAAAACATGCCAAAAATTAATTTCGTAGACTCTGATGGTACAAATCGTGAAGTCGAAACCAAAAATGGAACTTCCGTAATGGAAGCCGCAGTTCAAAATATGATACCAGGAATTGATGCTGACTGCGGCGGGGCTTGCGCCTGCGCAACATGTCACGTTTATGTATCAAATGATTGGATGGGGAAATTGAAGGCTAAAGATGATATGGAAGACTCTATGCTTGATTTTGCAGAAGATGTACAAGACAATTCACGCTTATCCTGTCAAATCCTTATGAATGATGAACTAGATGGTATAACTGTAACCACACCTGAAAGTCAGTAAGCTTATGCAGTTTTGTTGAACAGCTCGGCATGTGACTGATCTTCTGGCGCTTCTCGGGGTAGATAAATACTAACGCATGTGCCAACTTCTTCTTCCGACTCTAACTCTACCCAGCCTCCATGGCGCTCAACGAACCTTTGTACCAAAGCTAGGCCCAAACCCGAACCTCCGCGGCTGCTTTTAAATGAACTAAAAACTTGAGGCTGTAAATCTGTAGGAATACCAACTCCATTGTCCTTCACCCAAATAATAACTCCGCCGCCATCAGCTTTCTTTCCCCCAAGCTCAATAACCCCTCCGGGTTTTGTAAACCTTAGAGCGTTAGTTAATAAATTATAGACCACCTGTTTTAATTTTACTTCGTCTCCTCTGATTTTACCCAATTTAGAATGAGATTTTAAGGATAATGATATTTTAGTATCTTCCGCTTTTGTAGCCACATAATCCAAAGAATGCTCAAGTATTTTATGAATTTCGATATCACTTAATTCTAAATCAAGAACATTTGCTTCTATGGCAGCAATATCAAGAATATCATTAATTGTCTTAGAAAGGTCTTCCGATGCACTCTGAATTGCAAAAATATATTCGCTTTGCTTATCTGTTATTTCTCCAGCACCACTGTTTTGGAGAAATTCAGAATATCCAGAAATTGTTGTTAATGGTGTACGTAATTGATAACTGACATGGCCCACAAACTCTGACTTCATTCGATCAGCCTCTTCTAAAGCTTCTGCTCTTTCTATTAAAGCAGCCTGTGCCTTTCTAGCACTTGTTACATCCTCCCACGCCAATAAAGTTGCGCCGTCTGGAAGCGGGCGGGAAAGCCATGTAAAAATTCGATTATCAGAACGTATTATTTCACCAGAGTCATGATGTCTGATTTGTGGATTAGGGTTTGTTGCTCTAGCTCTCAAACTATTCCAAAAATCTGGATTGTTATACAATGGTAAACACAAATTGATTAAATCAGAAAAACGCGGAGTATTTTCTAAATCATCTTCAGAAAAATTCCATATAGTAGCAAAAGATGCATTATGAATTCTTAATCTACCGTCAGTGCCAAAAACAGCTATTCCTTCAGATAACTTATCCAGTGTTGCTTTTTGTACATTAATTAACTTCCCTAATTCTGTCTTTAATTTTATTGAGTCAGTCATATCAGAAAAAAGCAGTGAAATACCTCCATGTAAGTCACGCATTCTCACAAGTCGTAATATTTTCCCGTCAGGAAGTGACCAAATTTCGTCTGGCATTTCTTCAGGCCACACGCTGTAAAGTGCTAGCTCTGAGTTTTTCCATGAAACATAATCAGATTGCGCAGGAATAAGATTTTTTTCATTCATATGATCAAGCCAACTGCCATGTGTGGGGCTGTTCTTAAACCACTCGTTATCCAGAGAGCAAAGAGTAGAAAATGATGAATTATAAAAATTTATTTTTTGATCAGGTCCAAAAATTACAATGGCCTCATCCATCTTATTAAGAATTTTCTGATGCGCAGTTTTATACGTTGATAAATTCCGCTTTAAAATTTCAACTTCAGTGGCATCAAGAGCAATACCTGCAACTCCCCCTGAAACGGGGTAAGTAGTTATCGAAGTTGGCTTATTATTTCCGTGCAGGATTATATTTCTTACATTTGTGAAGGACTTATTTGTTTCTAGTGCTTTTTTCCCTTGATCAATAACTCTATTGTCCAAATGGTTTTGCTGTTCAATTACACTATTTGAACTACTCCCTCCTACAGCATCAACATAAGCTGCATTAACCCAAGTTATATTACCCGTACCCGTCATTCTCCATTTAGGAAAGGGGGAGCGGCCGAGGATTTCTGAAAATTCAGATGTGATAGAATTCAAATGATTAGTTGAGTCAGTATTTGATTTTTGTGATGACTCCAAATCAATAAGGTAATTTTTGTTCTTATTTAGCCAAATAACAATCTGATTTCCTGCGACACGGCCATCTGCTTTTACAACCAAGTTATCAGATAAACTTATATCTATCGAAAATGGTAGGCCTGATTTCGATAATTTAGCAATATTAATTCGTAAAGTTTCATCTGCACCGTTTGTACCAGAAACAGTTAAATCAGCTATGAAATCCAGAAATTCAATAACCATATCATTACGTGTGTTTAGAATTTCTTGAACATTTATCTCAGAAAAAAACTCCAGAGAGCCATAATGCTTGGGCCGCCCCCAGCCTTTTTGTATATCGGGTATATAGTCTTCCCATATAATGGTTAGGCCATCATAAGACTCCAGTATAGATACAGTCTTATCGTTTTTTCTAGATAAATTAAGATACTTATTTTTCCAAAATTGTAATCTTTTCTTACTAATAAAAAAAATAATCAAAGAAATAAAAATTAAAATTATGACCAAAAGCATAGAAGCTAAAGAAACTACTAAATCTATATCTAATGTTTCTCTAAACACATAAAACCTTTCAACAGATTGGACATAGCCTGAACAATTACAATTTAAAAGATTTGTTTTTATAGTAATCTGTGAAGATTAAAACTTAACGGTCAATCACTATTAATTTGAATTAATGTTGCTAAGTCATCGACTATTTTGTTTACCTTTGCTTCATCATTGCTCTCAACCATTACTCGAATAAGTTTTTCAGTACCAGAGGGTCGAACTAATACACGTCCAGAATTTCCAAGCGTCTCTTGCACCTCTTTTATAGCCGATAGAACCTCGGGATTTTGAAGAGGGGAAGTGTTACTATATGGTATATTTTTTAGTGCTTGGGGCACAGCATCAAAAACATTAAGCACTTCACTGGCGGGCCTACCGGCTCGTATTATTTGCGCTAAAATTTGTAAGGCAGCTATTGTTCCGTCACCTGTGGGGGCAAAGTCAGTCATTAATATGTGTCCAGACTGCTCTCCTCCGAGGTTATAACCACCCTCATGCATGCGGGCTGCAACGTGCCTATCGCCAACATTAGTTCTAATAAAGTCAAGACCTAGGTTTTCAATATAATGCTCAAGACCTAGGTTTGACATAACTGTGGCAACTACTCCACCATTCGCTAAATCATCGCTATCCCTCCAACCCTTAGCTATTAGCGCCAAAAGCTGGTCTCCATCAATCAGTTTGCCTTTTTCATCGCAAATAAGCACTCTATCGGCATCGCCATCTAAAGCTATTCCTATATCTGCGCCAGTCTCAAGCGTTTTGCTAATTACTGCATCAGTGTAAGTTGAACCACATTTATAATTTATGTTGCTGCCGTTTGGGGATACTCCTATTGGAATAACTTCATCTGCACCTAACTCCCAAAGCGTATCCGGGGCTGTTTTATAACCTGCGCCGTTAGCACAATCTATTACAATCTTCATACCTTTTAGGCTCATACCTTTAGGAAATGTCCACTTTGCCATTTCAATATATCTGGCCTGAAAATCCTCATATCTTCTAACACGTCCTAGGTCTTTATTGATAGCAAGGCCTTCTTTCCACCCCTCCTCCATTAAAGCTTCAATTTCTAATTCTGCCTCATCGGAAAGCTTTCGTCCATCAGGTCCAAATAACTTAATACCATTGTCGGAAAAACCATTATGCGAAGCTGTAATCATAACTCCAAGATCGGCTCTTAACCTCGTGGTCATCAACGCCACGCCCGGTGTAGGAATAGGTCCAGTGAGCTTAACATCCATACCCACAGAGGTAAACCCTGCAACTAAAGCGGGTTCAATCATATAACCGGACAGCCTTGTGTCCTTTCCTATTATAACAGAGTGTTTGTATGTGTTGGCACGAAGAAAGTACTTACCTGCTGCCATTCCAAAACGCATGATGTTGTCAGGAGTGAGTATACCTACATTGGCAGGGCCGCGGATACCGTCTGTTCCAAAAAATTTTTTCTTTTTTGTCATTATCAACTCGGGTGAATTATTAATATTTCAGTATTTCAAACACACTAAAGAAACTGAAGCAAATTAACAAATATTAATTCTATATGAAAACTTCTCCTGAAGAAGTCTGAAATAACTGCGTAATGAACATTGCTGCGCGCATTTATCCATATACCCTTTCCAAATAATTTCCTATAGGGAGTTATGAAAAGGACGTTTTATACATTTGTACGTATGATTAGAACAGGCTGGGTGTTAGCTAGACATGACGCTTTGGTACCCTCAGAATATACGAAATCCGTTCCTGCAGTTGCCCGTGTGTTAGGAAGTCTTTCACGAATATTTACCTTACGTAATCTATCAGTAAACCCAGGTGAAAGATTAGCTTTAGCATTAGAAAAGTTAGGTCCGGCTTATATAAAGTTCGGACAAATACTTTCTACGCGCGGCGATATGTTAGACCCAGTTTTTGTTGAGGGGCTATCTCGGCTTAAGGACAAAGTACCCCCATTTTCTATGAAAGCTGCGGAGGATATAATTCTTAAGGAGTGGGGCGTCAAATGGCAGGATAAACTCTCGACATTTTCTCAACCAATTGCAGCTGCATCCATAGCGCAGGTTCATAAAGCCACTCTTCAAAACGGCGAAGTTGTCGCCATAAAAATTCTGCGGCCTAACATTCATAAACGAATGCGTAATGACATGGATGTATTATACATGGTAGCGGCGATAGCAGAAAACTTAATTCCATCATCCAAACGACTTGGCCCCAAAAAATTTGTCGAGACGGCTGATAGAGCAGTTATGTTAGAGCTTGATTTAAGGTTAGAGGCTGCAGCAGCTTCTGAATTATCAGAGCCTGCCAAAGAAACAAGGTTATTTAATGTTCCAGAAATTCACTGGAACTATGGCAGCAAAAATATTTTAGTAACTGAATGGATAGAAGGCACCTCAGTTTCAGATAAAAAAATACTTGAAAAGGGAAAGTTTAACCAAAAAGAGATAGCAAAGAAGGTTATGCAAAGTTTTCTTGCCTGCTCGTTTGACTACGGAGTCTTTCACGCAGACATGCATGAGGGTAACATGATCATTGATGCTAAGGAACAACTTTGGTTGGTGGATTTTGGCATTCTCGGAAGGCTCGCTCCAGCAGAGCAACGTTTTCATGCCGAGATACTCTACGGTTTCCTAATGCGAGATTATACACGAATAGCTGAGGTGCATTTCGAGGCAGGGTACGTACCAACACATCATTCCATTGAGGACTTTGCTAGTGCCTTACGTTCCGTGGGAGAGCCCATATTTGGTCAGACCGCTGAAAATGTAGCCATGACAAAGGTGCTTCTTCAATTATTTGAAATTACAGAAATATTTGATATGCAGATGCAGCCTCAACTCATTATGCTGCAAAAGACAATGATGCAGACAGAAGGTGTATGTCGTCGTTTGGATCCTGAATTCGATATGTGGGAAATTAGCAGACCAGTGGTTGAAAAGTCTATGAAACGTGAACTTGGTCCACAAGGGCGTATAAACGACTTACTCCGCGGCCTTAGCAAAGCAAGACGAACTTTAGAAATTTTACCCGGCGCAACTGAAGATATAGCGGCTTTAGCAAAGGCATGGAGCAATGGAGAGATAGACCTATCGAAAAATAAAGCGAGCACTAATAAGCGCCCCTCGAATGCGTCCTGGAAAATCATTGCTATATTGTCATCCACTGTTGTGGTTGTTATGAGTGGCATATGGATGGTTGGATAAATTTGTTATATTTGATAATTGATAATTGTATTAGAGGGCTTAGTTAATGAATTTAGAAAATATAATTTCAGCAAAAGTAACTTTATTTGCTTTACCTATATTTTTCATTGCAATCTTAATAGAAATAACGGCTAAGAAATTACTTAACGCTCGAGGCACCCTTAACTCCGTAGACGACTCTGTGAGTATTTTTATGGGGTTAATGAGTGTGGTTACCAACGGAGCGGCCGCTTTTATTACTCTGGGCATGCTATTATGGGCGGAGCAATTTAAAGTATTTGATTTACCGCTGACTTTAACGGTCATTATAGCTTGTTTTATTCTAGACGATCTACGTTATTATTTACACCATAGGATTGCGCATAGATGCCGCTGGCCCTGGGCGATGCACATAATCCATCACTCTAGCCGAAGATACTCTCTTGCAGTTGCATTACGGCAAGGCTGGACTAAACATTTCACAGGAACCACAGTTTTAAAAATTCCATTAGTTCTAGTTGGATTTAATCCAATACTAGTTATATTTTGCGGAGCGTTAAACGCAGTATATCAGTTCTTCTTACATACTGAAACTGTACACAAACTACCAAAATGGTTTGAAGCAATATTTAATACACCTTCCCACCATAGGGTACATCACGGCAAAAATCCTGAATATCTGGATAGTAACTATGCTGGAACTCTTATCATTTGGGACAAGATTTTTGGAACATTCGTCCCTGAGAATGAGAATGCCTATCCTGACTATGGACTTGTCAAAGATTTTGAAACTTTCAACCCTTTTAAAATATTTATTCATGAGTACTGGAGCATCCTAAAGGATGTGTTTGGGAGCAAAAGATCCTTGAAAGACAGACTACTTTACATAGTTGCACCTCCTGGATGGAGCCATGATAATTCACGAAAGACATCAAAAGATATAAAGCGTGAATATTATAAAATGCTAAAAGATCAAAAAATTTAGACCACTTCAAAAGAGAGAAGTCTCACATGCCTCCAAGTTTTGCTATCACTGAATTACTGATAGTTTTAACTGCAGCTTTCTGCTTTCTAAAACTCAGAAAAGATTACCCTTTTGCAGCAATTGGCATATCGCTCTTTGGCCTAGCCGCACTAATAGGTGTCTATAGATTTTTAAGTGGTGAAGTAGATCAGCTAGCATCAATCCATAAATACATTAGCCAAGCTGGGGCGCTTCTTGGTTTACTACTAATAACGATAGAAATAATATTAGCTCAAGCACTTTCGGCGCAAAAGCCCGCCATCAAAAAAAGTGGTTATGTGATAATAATAACCTCCCTATTTTTCGTAAATATTTTTCAAAGCTATATATTGCCTGCTTATATTATAAGCTCCTTAGCAAGTATTATTTTGGCTTACAGGTTAGCGGGACCGAACAAGGGTAAAAAACTTTTTTACATCTTTCTCATGAGTATTATGCCTCTAAATTTAATTTTAGTGCGTAACTCAGAACTTTTAAATCAAGTAATCAGTTGGCATATTTTTCATATCCTAGTGGCCGCTTGGATTTATGGTATCTACTACATGTTAGATACAACGAAACCGCGAATAAATTCTCTGCCAAAATAAATTAAATTTATTTACCATTGCACCATGAGGGTTTTTTTTCGACTGAGCGACCGTTTTTATGTTTCCAAGATTTATAAAAACCTTTACGTGTTCCAATGGTAGAGATATCCTCACCATTTACACTTAAATCAATAACAAGCCTATCATAGCGATCTTCACCATAGTTTTTTAGAATATTCAAATTAGCATCATTAGTTAAAGAAATAACAAACGCTTTTGCCTGTTTTCCAAGTTCAACCTCTTCAAGGCATTTAGCTCCACTTCTTTGGCCTATTCGCCCAGTTTCCGGTGCGTCGATATTTGCAAGCCTAAACTTTACTCCGTCAATTCTACCGCTGTCTCCATCAGACCAATAAATGGAAGGCTTTGGCGTAGGGTTGCCATGTGCAAAAACAGAGAAAATTAATAAAAAAATGAATGCTTTAAAAGCTATCGAGGTTATTGAGTTAATACTATTGAGCATAGAATCTATCCTATTCATGAATTGACACTGTCTTAATATTGCAAAATGCACGCAAACCCTCTGCAGCCAATTCCCGGCCATACCCTGATCGTTTAATTCCGCCAAATGGTAACCTTGGATCAGATGATGTCATTGCATTTACGAAAGTAGCTCCAGCTTCAATATCATCTATGGCTTGTTTCTGCTCGCCTAATTCAGAAGTCCATATTGAAGAGCCGAGACCAAAAGGACTATCATTGGCTAACTCTATGGCTTCCTCTATGGAATTGACCTCATACAAACCCGCAACTGGTGCAAAAATCTCTTCTGAATATATTCTGGCAGACTTTGGTATTTTTTCGATAATACCGGGCTGAAAAAAGTAACCTTGCCCTTTGATTGCTTTACCTCCGCATAATAGTTTGGCGCCGCAATCTAAGGCATTTTTCACTTGATCCTCAACTTCGTTTAAACTTGATTGATTCACAAGCGGCCCAATATCCGTTTCTGGTTTCATGGGATCACCAATTTTAAGTGCTGCGAAGTTTCTAACTAACTTTTCTTTAAAAACTTCGTAAACTTCAGCATGCACAATAAAACGTTTTGCGGCTATGCAACTTTGACCATTATTTTGGGTGCGAGCCGTTGTTCCCACTGCAGCTGCTTTTTCAAGATCAGCGCTCCGCATAACGATAAATGCATCAGATCCCCCTAATTCTAACACCGTAGGTTTAATTTCTTGTCCGCAAATTGCAGCAACCGAGGATCCTGCTATTTCAGAACCTGTGAGAGTGGCGGCTCTAACATTTTCATTTCTCAAAACGCGTTCAACCTTAGAACTGGGTATGATTAAAGTTTGAAATACTCCGTCATGAAAACCGGCACGTTTAAAAATGTCTTCAAGATACAGAGCGCATTGCGTGACATTTGAAGCATGTTTTAATAAAACTGTATTGCCCGCCATGATGGCTGGAGCGGCAAATCTAATAACCTGCCAAACAGGGTAGTTCCAAGGCATTACAGCCAGTATAGGCCCTATGGGCTGATAAGAACGGTAAGATTTAAGAGCGTTAGTCTTTATGATGTCATCCGCCATATAATCTTCTGCAGTTATGGCATAATGCTCAGCGCCTAGAGCTGATTTTTTTATTTCTGCAATTGCGGATGTATGCGTTTTCCCCATCTCTTGGGTTAGAATTTTTCCTAATTTCTCACTCTCTGTATTCAATATGCGGGCAACAGCCATCATACAGACAGCCCGCTTATTAAATGAAATTTTTTTTAACTTCTTATGTGCAGAGTAAGATTTTAATAGAAGTTTATCGACACACTCATCAGAATAGCTTTCAAATTGTTTTATAATTTCACCCGTCGACGGATTCCGTGAAACTATTGGCATTAAAAACAATCATTTTTTAAAAAATTATCCATGGCTGTTAAACTTTGTGTTTGCATCTTAGGTGTCCAAGGAAGACTATGGGGCATATCTTTGATGACAACTAACTTAGACTTAACCTTCCGTTTCATTTTTCTGTGTAAATCCTTAGCATGAAACATGGGTACCCTCACATCACGGTCACCGTGAAATATTAGTAATGGTATTTCTGCTTTATCAGTACTTTTGAGAGGGTCTGTACCTTTTACTGTTTTTCCTTGGTAAGCACGCTGTACAGGGTTCCCGCTCCAAGACCTACCCAATTTAGTGAGATCAGAAACACCCGCTCCACCAATGGCGCAGGCGTATGGACTATCGCTTCGTGTGGCGGCTGAAAATGCAGCAAAACCTCCGTAGGAATATCCAAAAATAGCAATTTTATCTTCATCGGCATAGCCTTGATCCACCATCCAAGCTGCTCCATCATCTTTGTCATCTTGCATTTTTTGACCCCACTCAGCATCACCTGCTAGCCAAAGCTCTCGTCCCCAGCCTAAACTACCTCTGTATTGAGGCCTTAGCACAGCAAAACCTCGAGAAGTTAAAAAAGGAACCCAGCCTGAAGGGTCCCATGAAGCCTCATCACGCGCCCAAGGGCCGCCATGAGGGTGTATAATGGCGGGAGGCGCTTGATCACCTGGTTTCCAACCCGCTGGCATAGTCAGCAATCCTGGTATCTTGAGACCATCACGTGCGGTATAATAAACTAGCTTGGTATCGATTAAATTGTTTTGTTCTAACTCAGGATAGGCTGACCCTAGTTTTTTTAATGACTCACCTTGTGAATACAAATAATAAGCCGGCGGAGTGCTGTCGCTTTGAACTGTAATAACCACTTTTTGCCTATCGTTGCTCCAGCTGGAGAAACTTACTTGTTTATTCGGAAAATAGTTCTCAAAAGTTTTCTGCAGTTTCCTTAAATCTTCATCAAACCAGACTGCTTTAGAAAAAAGCCCTGCAACAGAGTAACCAAGAACGGTTCCAAAATCTGTTTCGCTATCACTTAATATTAAGCTGTTTATATTAAAATCAGCATCAGAAACTAAAGGCTCATCTGAATATGCTTCTTTGACAGAGTCGTATTCGTAAATTCGGGACTTATCGCTAAACTGATTAGTTCTAACGTAGTATTTTCCGGTCAACTCATTTTTGCCGAGCAAGGAAATATTATGTCTGTCTTTAGAGTCAGAAGTCAACTTATCGTGAACTTTAAAACTGCCTTTTTCGTCAGCTATAAGCCTTTGGTCTTTGTAACGTCCTGTACTGTAATCAGCCCCCGATTTTGTCATCACATCACCGGTGCGAGGGTCAAGCAACCCTATTGAGTCAAAGCCTCTATTTTTAAATAAAATTTCGGATGACCCAGTTCTTAAATTGTATTTCACATAATTAGTTGCATTAGCAAACAAACCACTTTTATTAGAAATTATGACATTTTCGGGATCCAATGGCAGATCTGCAGCTATACTACCTGTACCAAGCATTTCTCCGCAAATGCGTTCATATTCAGACATGTCTCGGCTATTATTGTTGCCCGCGAAAGGTTCTGTAAAGCTTGAAAAGTTTGTATCTGTAACAAAAATTTTACTCAAATATGTTTTCGTTGAGCCAATTCGCTTACCTTCACCGCAGCCTGCCAATGCACCTGTCCATTTTGTACGCGCAAATACCAGTATTTTTCCGGCTTTAAGAGCCTGAGCTGCAATAAATTCAACATCTCCGTCAGGTTTTGTAGTTTTGGGAGGTATAGATAAGTCCCTGGGGTCCCAAACTGTCAAGGATAGCTTATTATCACCGGGCTGGCTGGTGAGGCCTACAAGATAATCACCATCTCTAGAAATTGAAAAATTTGTTAATGCAGGTAATTTGGAGAGAGTTTCTATAGGTATTACATCTTTAGCGTTTGCTGTGTTTGCGCCTGTAAGAATTAAAAAGGATGATAATATATAAGTAATATAACTTTTTTTGAGCTGGCGGTTTCTTAAGTTAAACAAAATTTTTCTCCTAAGTGTATCGTTTATCTAATCAAAAAATAAGCTCTAAAACAAGCCCAATATAGCTTTATTGCCGTTATGCTTTAACGATAGTTGAATAGAGGAGCAATTATATGTGACATAATAACAACACTTTAGTCATAAAGTCCTATTAAATGAGCTACTGTGTTGACCCTGCATCTGTATGATGGCAGTTGCTAAAACTAACATTAAATATTTAATGATACCATTAATAATGGCCAAACGTCGAACAAAGGGACTCGTAATGGACACAAAACTATTTTTAAAGGCGCTACTGCAAACGTCTGCAATCACAGCCGTAGCAGTTGGCACAGCCTTCGCTCAAGACAACGACAGTGATGCAACGGAAGCTAACGAAGTTGTTGTAACAGGATCACGCATTAAAAGTGATACATTCACTAGCCCAGTGGCTATTGATGTTCTTACCGTAGAAGATGCCAAAATTGAAGGTATCGCTGACTTAGGCGGCTTACTTCAAACAAGTACAGCGGCTTCAGGATCATCTCAGATAACATCAGCTGTATCTGCAGCCTTCGTTTCTGATGGCGGCCTTGGCGCTGAGAGCGTTGGTCTTCGCGGGTTAGCTGCCAACCGTACGCTCGACCTAATCAACGGCAGGAGAGCTGGACCTTCAGGTGTTCGTGGGTCAATTAACACATTTGACCTTAACTCTATCCCGCTTGCTGGTATTGAACGTGTCGATATCCTTAAAGACGGCGCATCCTCAATTTATGGTTCTGATGCGATCGCAGGCGTTATTAACTATATCACAAATAAATCAGATGGCGGTGAGATCGATGCTTATACTTCTATTTCAGAAGAAAGCGGCGGAGAGCAGTATCGTTTGAGCGGGTCATGGGGTCAAACTTTTGATAAAGGTCGTTTCCGAGTAACGGGTGACTATTTCAAGGAGGAAGAATTAAACCGTGGTTCACGTGATTATTTAGATTGTGACGAAGCTTACGCATTTAGTCCCGACACAGGCGGAAGAATAGACGTTGTCGATCCAAGAACAGGTGATTACCAATGTCGTGACTTAATATGGGGTCACATTTGGATATATGACTACTCTGGAAATAATAACACACCAGACTCATTTCCAAACATTGCTCAATATGATTACGATGGATCATTGGCATCCAACGGTTTACCAGGATACATACAAAATGCTGGCGGCGGAGTTGAAGCACCAGCAGGATGGTTCCCAATCTATTATGACCAAGCGGACATCGCTGGTAACCCAACTTTTGCAGGATATGACGTAGGTGATAGAGCCCGCGGACTTGTAAACTATGATCACCCTTTCCAAGATGAAGAAACACTTTCGCCTTCAACAGAGCGATACACTTTCATGTTTGATGGTGATTATGAGATTAACTCTAACATCACTGCTTATGGTGAGGCATTATTTAACCGCCGCGTAACGAAATCTAATGGTTACAGACAGTACTGGAACTATTCTTATGGTGAAACCAGCTTTGGTGGAGACGGAACTTTAGGTACCAACGATTCAGGTGCTGGATGGGGCGGAGACGCCTGGTTCTCACCAACAGCTATTACTGATATCAACGATTCAAAGACTGAAATCGATTATATGCGTTTTGTTGGTGGTATTAAAGGTGAGCTTGGTGAAGACGCTTTACTTCCTGGATGGTCTTGGGATGTTTATGCACAGCATTCAGATAGCTCAGGTAAATATACAAACGATCAGATCTATAATGACTCTATCAGAAACTACAACTTCTCAACGGGTTCATGTGCAACCATTAATGGTGGAATGACCACTGGTGCAACAGGAAACGGCGTTACAGTTGATGGACGTCCATGTGTGGATGTTCCTTGGTTTAGTGCTGACTTAATGAATGGCGTAATGTCCCCAGAGGTTCGTGACTTCTTATTCTTCGAAACCACAGGTAAAACCGATTATACTCAAACAACTGTAGAAGGTTTTATATCTGGAGATCTGATTAAAGCTCCAGCTGGTGATATTGCTGCGGCTGTAGGCGTATTCTATCAGCGCGACGAAATTAATGATGTCCCAGACGATCACGTTCTTGCAGGTAATGTATGGGGTTCATCCTCAGCAGGTATTACAGCGGGTTCACAGTCATCCAAAGCCATCTACGGCGAACTTGCAGTGCCACTTGCCAAAGGAGCAACATTCTTTGAAAGTCTATCTGCTACTCTTTCAGGTCGATACACAGAAATAGAAACTGTGACGTTATCAGGTGAAAGCGAAAAAACAGACGGTTTCAATTATAGAGCAACTGTAGATTGGCAAACAATTCCATCGGTTCGTTTACGTGCTTCAACAGGTACATCTTTCAGAGCGCCTGGATTGTTTGAGCAGTTCCTTGGAAATGAAACCAGCTTTTCGAGCCAAAGGTCAATTGACCCCTGCTTCCAGTGGGGTGACGGACTATCAAGCGGTGCCATTACGCAAAGAGTTGCCGATAACTGCGCAGCTGACGGCGTAAGAGACGATCACAGACCTGCCATATCAGCCGACGTATTCCGCGGTGGTGGTTTTGGTGTTCTAGTTCCTGAAACATCCAGAAACTACACATTTGGTGGTGTATGGACACCTGATTTTGCAGACCTAAGTGTTGCATTAGATTACTTTGATATCACAATTAAAGACGAAATCTCAACCTTAAGTGCTAGCGCAATTGTTGGTGGTTGTTATGCTTCAGAGAACTTCTCAACTGAGCCACTCTGTAACTTCTTTAACAGAAACCCTCCAGGACCTGGCGCTGATGACTCTCGCATTACTGACGTAACAGCGACATTCATTAACGTAAACCGCCAAGAAAACAGAGGTCTTGATCTAACAGTTCGCTATGGTCAAGATACACAGATTGGTCGTTTAGAGATTAATGCACAAGCTACCCATCAGTTAGAATCAAGAGGTCTGTTGTTAGCAGATGATTCAGTAGAAGACTTCAACGGTGAACTTGGCGAGCCAAAAACAACTGGCTTCTTAAACGTTACCTTACAGCCAAGCGATGCATGGCGTGTACGCTGGAGTGTTAACCACATTGGCCGCACTTCAAACAACATGCGTGCTGATCGTAACAACCCAAGTCCAACTCTTTATGGCGTCCCTGCGAAGTATAAGAACTTTACAGAGTCAACGACTTATCACGGTATATCCGGTGAGTACTCATTAGATGGCGGATGGACTTTCAGAGCAGGTATCAACAACCTCTTTGATGAGCATCCACCTGCAATATCATCTGGTGATACAGGTAATGTTCCTATTCGTTCACAGTATGATTACCTTGGACGTACTGGGTTCCTTAACGTAACTAAAACATTCAACTAATAGTTTTAGTTTTGTGAGTTTATGCGGCGGGCCTTGGTCCGCCGTTTTAATTTGTACTGAAAGAATTTTATGCCGCGTATAATAGCCAAGCCTGATAATTTAGATGATAAAAATTCTAACTTTTCACACGAGTTACTAGAAACATCAGTTTTTCTCAATAGTGTTCCAAAATCTGGTACGCATTTGCTTAAAAATATTATGAGAATGTTTGTGCCTGTAAATCAACAACACAAAGATGATTTTATTCAATTTCCTAATCTTAAAGAAAATCGTCACGCATTTCTCGATAAATCTAATCCTGTTTTAAGTTGGGGCCATTTACTCTTTGCCGATACGCCGTCTTTACTATTGAAAGATGTTAAGCATGTATTATTAGTGCGAGATCCATATGATTGGGTTCTAGCGCGCGCAAGATTTTTCTTATCCGAGAACTTTCAAGCAAATCTAAACCATCTAAAGTCAGGCCGTGCACCAATGGATGACTTTCTAAATATGATGATATTTGGCATTTATAATAAAGTCCCTACGATGGAAGAAATTTACACAAATAATGCAGTTTCATGGATGGGGACCTCTGCAAAAGTAGTCAAATATGAGGATTTAGTCTTGCATGTCAAAAATCTAGAAGCGGCTTCCTCAGAAGTATTCTTCAAGGACTTACTAAAGCACTGCGGTATAAAATTTCCAGAAGACTGGAAAGAAAGAGTAAAAGTTGGATCAGATCGTAGCCAAAGTGGTACAGCTCGTGAAAATTTAGATCTTGATAATCCCAATATTCCTAATGAATTGCCAGAAACGCAAAAACGTTTAGTAGATTATGCCGCCCCGGGCCTCAGGCAGTTACTCGGTTATAACTAAACCCACCCAGCAGGAACCTTATTACCTGTCCAAGGCTTCATCCCCAAAGCATGATGCAACCAAATGTGGTGCGGTGGTATCTTAGAAGGAGCTTGTTTTAATCTATCCATTACAAATGGAAACACTCGTGATGGCTTTGATGAATCTGAAAACTCGTCCTCTCTCCAACCCATACCGAATAAAATAGCCTCATAACTTTCATGGTTCCATAGTCCTGCCGTATCAACTGGCGGCCTAGGATCCATGTCATCATCTGCAACGACATTATAGTTAAAACCCATGAAAGCTTGGTCATCAAAATCAGCCATAGACGGGGATTTAATTTTCCAGTGTTCAAATTTAGCCAATAACCTATCCGTAATATGTTCAGGCTTTTGCACCTCTTTCCAAAATTCCGTATCTGTTCTTTTACTTAAACAATAGTGCATATTAATAAAGTCCAATACTTCATAGTACCTGTTAGATATTATACGGTTAAACCGATAAGCTAATTGCGGCATATCTTCGTCTCTATAAGGAAAATGCTCGGCTAACATAACAGCGGCAAGGTCACAGAAATAAAGACCGGTTGACTCAAGTGGCTCAATAAAGCCCCCAGATAAGCCTATAGAAATACAATTTCCTGACCAAGCTTTACGCCTTTGTCCGCTTTTAAACTTTATAATCCGGGTATCGGCATCTTTTAATTTTGGATCTTGATAATCGAGTAATTCTCTTTTTGCTTTCTCTTCGGTCGTAAATGAACTTGAATGAACATATCCGATAGAGCGCCGGCTTTGCAGTGGAGTGTCCCAGACCCAGCCTGATGAAAGTGCCGTAGCCGTTGTATAAGGGCGGACATAACCGGGAAAATAATCTTCATAATCAAATGCGGCTATAATGGCTTGGTCGCACAGAAGCCACTGGCTATAATCGTCATAAGGAACTTCAAGAGCTTTCCCCATTAGTAAAGATTTAAAACCCGTACAATCAATAAAAATATCGCCTTCAACTAACGTTTCATTGTCGAGTTCAACATGTTTTATATGACCATTATCTACTTTTGCATTTTTCATATTTGCTAAAATATGAGTAACACCGCGTTCGACAGAAAAATCTCTAAGGTAATCAGCAAATTTTTGGGCATTCATATGAAATGCATATTTCAATGGAGGTCCCATAGTCCATTGGCCTAACATTTTCGGAGAAAGGTTCATCTCGCACAGAATAGGTTGAGCAGATACGGTTTCCATAAATGGAATATTTCTTTTACTTTCCATCCAATCTCGTCCTGAGAAATCAATAGGGCCCTGGCGAGCTCTACTAAAGGGGTGGTGGTAAAATGAATTATCATTTTTATGCCAATTTACATACTTTATGGATTGTTTAAATGTTGCATCCGTAGCCTTCATAAATGTCGCTTCGTCAAGTCCAATGACGCTCAAAACGTGATTTATGGATGGAATAGATGCCTCACCAACTGTTATTCTAGGTATGTCGGGCGATTCAATTAACGTAATATCAACTACTTTTTTCTTACCTTTATTGTTGAGAGCTCCATTGAGGTATGCAGCGGCCATCCAACCTGCAGAGCCGCCTCCAACTATTACCAATCGTCTCATCTTAATAAAATAACCTTCCAGTTGTGTTTCTTTATGTTTAGCATAACTCTAAGCAAATAAAAATCTAATCTTATTTACCTGACCTCTATAAACACGCCTACAACGCAATTACCTATTTCACAAAAAATATCATTTGCTATGAGACAGAATGACACTAATTTTATAAACACACTGGTATATACCAACTTTAGTAAACCTCGAGGTCACAAATGTTAGATTTAAAAACAGGTAACTTTATAAATGGCGAGTTAGTTGATGGTGATACTGAAAAATTATTAGTTAGTATCAACCCTGCTACTGGAAGCCAGCTTACAAAAATCAAACTTGCAAGCCTCAAACAAGCAAATCATACTGTAGAGATTGCCAAAAAGAAGCAAGAAAAATGGGCGGAATTATCGGGTAAAGAACGCGGACGTATTCTTTATAAAACTGCGGAGTTAATCAGACAAAATAGAGACAGGCTCGCAAAGTTAGAAACTTTAGATGCCGGAAAACCTATATCAGAAACCCCTGAGGCCGATATTGACAGCGCAGCAGATTGTTTTGAATATTTTTCAGCTATTGCTCAAACAATGCAAAGTGAGCACATTCCAGTAGATGGAGGCTTTGCCTACACAACACATGATCCTCTAGGTGTCGTATTGGCCATTGGTGCTTGGAATTATCCATTTCAAATTGCTAGCTGGAAAACGGCTCCAGCTTTAGCTTGTGGAAACTCTGTTATCTTTAAGCCTTCAGAGTTAACCCCTATAACTGCTTGTGAACTGGGTAAAATCTTAAAAGAGGCAGGACTTCCAGATGGAGTCTTCAATGTCTTAAATGTTGAAACTAAGACTGTTGTAAATTTATGTGCACATGAAGACATTTCAAAGGTATCACTTACCGGTTCTGTTGAAACGGGCAAAAAGGTAATGTCTCAAAGCGCTTCAACTCTAAAACACATTACAATGGAATTAGGTGGAAAATCACCTCTCATTATATTCGCTGATGCAGATATGGATGTTGCTGTACAGTCAGCTATTAATGCAAACTTTTACACACAAGGTGAAATATGTACCAATGGCACTCGTGTCTTTGTAGAGCGGCCCATATATGAAAAATTCTTGAACTTAATAAAAAATACAACGGAAAATTTAAAAATAGGAGACCCTCTAGATCCCGAAACGGATATTGGCTCCCTCATAAGTAAACAGCATATGCAAAAAGTTATGAGCTATATCAAATCAGGCATAGATGAAGGAGCAAAAATCATTTCTGGGGGCTCACAAATTACTGAAGGCAATCTAAAAAATGGAAACTTTATTCAGCCAACCATATTTAGTGACGTCAAAGATAATATGAAGATCGCACGGGAGGAAATATTTGGACCTGTAATGTGTGTTATTCCATTTGATACAGAATCTGAAGTCATTGAAAGGGCTAACAACACCAATCTAGGTTTAGCGGCAGGAGTTATTACGAGTAACCTCTCGAAAGGACACCGCGTAGCCAAAGCTTTAGAGGCAGGCATTTGTTGGATTAATTCATATAATTTAACACCCGTAAACATCCCTTTTGGCGGAAAAAAGATGTCAGGTTTGGGCCGAGAAAACGGTTGGGCTGCTGTCGAAAGCTATACAGAACGTAAAACTATTTATGTGGCTATAGAACCTTAATAGCGGCAAAACTTAAAAATGTTGAAGCCATAACTAATATGGTTATGGTGACTGTACTTCAAGTTCAGGCCCGCGGGAATAATAATTAATGCAAATAAGTTTATCAAAATTTAAAGGCTACACACCAGGTCTCCTCGTTTGCATTCTAGCGGGCATTTTAGCAGCCTATATATCAGAAATAACTGTGATACCTGTAATGTTGCTTGCCATTATAATTGGATTATTACTGCATGTTTTAAATTCAGTTTCTATTTTAAAAGATGGAATAAACTGGAGCTCTCGCGGCTTACTCTATACCGGCGTTGCATTAATGGGTCTACGCATAGATTTAACCGACCTATCCCAAGTAGGTTTCATGGCCCCCCTTTTTGTTATTTTAACACTTATAACAACGCTACTGGTGGGATACGCAATAGCTAGGGCATTGGGCCAGTCAAAGGATTTTTCTATTCTCATGAGCGGCGCTGTTGGAATATGCGGCGTATCTGCGGCTGCAGCAATTTGCTCAGCTCTGGAGGACAACCCGCTTCGGGATGCTCAGCTCGCAATTACTGTTGCAGGCATAACTGTTCTATCTACATTAGCTATGCTGTTATATCCATTTATATCCAATGCTTTAAATTTAAATATATTAGAAAGCGGGATTTTTATGGGAGGCGGAATACATAATGTATCACAGGCCGTTGGCGCTGGATATGCAGTCTCAAATGAGACAGGAGATCTAGCCGTTATATTTAAACTCATACGCGTCTCCATGCTATTGCCAGTTATTATCATTATATCTTTGGTCTGGGGAAAAGGCTCTAGCACACCCTACCCTAACGTGAGGTCCAAACTTAAGGCGAGCACACCTCCGTTTTTAGTTGTGTTTTGCCTATTAGCGTTGCTTAGCTGCTTAAATATTGTTCCTGATTTAGCAAAGAACGCGGGTAATATATCAGCACATTGGGCATTAATAATATCCTTGGTGGCGATCGGTATAAAAACAGATACACGGTTAGTTATGAAGGTTGGCGCAATGCCCCTTACTATCATGACTTTAACCACAGCGTTTATGGGCGCAATGTTGCTTATTGGAATATCTTTAATAGTATAATTCAATAATAGCTTAGAGGTGCCTATAAAGAAGAAGCTTATCCTTCAGACGTAGTATTACCCCTGACACATAGCGCATATTTTATTACCCGATGGGTCCCTTAGATATGATAAATACAACCGCATTGCACCGCTCTCGCGCCATCCTGGAGGATCTTCAATTGCCGTACCACCATTCGCAAGCCCTGCAGCATGAAAAGCATCCGCTTCCTCTGGTGTCTTTGCTGCGAAACCTATTGTACTGCCATTAGCGGCAGTTGCCTCTTTGCCATCTATTGGTTTTGTAAGGAGTAAAATACCGCCAGAATGAAGATACATAGCGCGTCCCTTGGGATCTATGAATGACGGTTTAACCCCCATTGCGCCTAACGCAGCATCGTAAAATATTTTTGATTTCTCAATATTATTAGCGCCCAACATAACGTGACTAAACATAGAAACTCCGATTTAAAGATATTTAATTTTTCTTACCGTATTGTTATATTATTTTAAATCTTCGGCAAGATGCTTATGAAAGTTTACAATGGCTTTTTCAAACAAACCAAAGGTAAGGTGGCTATTTGCATCAGATGATACAGTTTCTTGGATGGCCCGTGCCGCCTCTAAATCTTCACTTAATCCAAACTTTGATACAAAATCGCAATCGCGCTTTGCATCTTCTATAGAAATTTTAAAACCATCTGTTTGCCGGTTTACTAAAGTATAAGAGACAAGCTTTGAGTGACCCGGACTAATAGGCTCCATAATTGTAAGGTTAGAATGCTTAGATAGTACAGTAACGCTCGCATTTGGATAAAGATGATATACAGATGTCATACTTCCGTTAATGGACTGTTTTTTAGAATCAGAAGACCTTAATTTTTCAATTCTTCTAAACGGAAAAATAACCCGCGCATTTGATCCATATGTTTCTACCAAGTTTGTATTATCTAAACCATAAGGGTAAAATGATTTCTGATGAAGGGATTTGATATGATAACCCTCTAATAATGTTTCAATTAAAATCTTCCAATTTGCTTTTTCTTCAATTTCTCCACTTTGAAAAAGTTTCTGTTCGCTGGAAAAAAAATCAAGGCAATTATCTAACATATCATCATTAATTTTTCCCTTTTGCATCACATAAATAATCCCGCCTTTTTCTTTCGCGCTAATTTCAACAAGACCATTTTCAGTCATGTCAAAACCTGGGAAAGCTTCTTCACCTGGTATCCTTTTTAACTTCCCCTCAAGATTATAAGTCCAAGCATGGTAGGGGCAAACAAATGCTTTAGCGCAGCCGTCACCGCTAGCCACTTGCATACCTCTATGCCTGCAGGCGTTGATGAATGCTCTTACAACCCCGTCTAAACCTCTAACAACTAATAAAGGCGTACCCGCAGCTTTACGGGCTATGTAGCTGCCATTCTTTGATAAGGCAGCAGATGGACAAAATGGTACTGGCAATTTTTTTAATAGCTCTAATTCCGCCTCAAAACGTGCTTGCTTATAATAGTGTGATGTCGGTTCCTGCCAAGTTTCATTTCCAAGGTCGGTAGTGCCATTATCAATATGATTAAATACACGGTCTAAAACTTCTTCATCATTCAGTAAATCTATATTACTAGGCGGCTTTGATAGAGAATAAATTTTTGACATAATTGTTCATAAGCATTTATTCCCTACTTTAAACTAAATTTTTATTTTAAATCAGAAGTTTTTACGAATCTTTATACCATAGGTTCGCGGTGCATTTATATAGCCACCAATAACTCCTGTTTGCAGCACACCCGGAAATACGGTTGAGACATACTCATCATTAAAGATATTGCGGCCCCAAATCTGTACAGCAAACCCGTTATCAAACTTCACACCCGTAGCCGCGTTGAAAGTGCTAACAGTTCGGAAAGGCTGCTGAGCGCCGGTTGTTGTAAATATGGCCTCATTAGATTGAACTTCGCTTTCATATTGCCAATCAAAACGCAGGTATCCATCAGCGTTGTCTCCAACAGGGTAAAAGAAGTTTGCGCCGATATTGAGAGAGGTTTCAGGTATACCAGCAGGTTTTTCGCCGGATAGATCTACAAAGTTAAGACCTGAACCTGTAGGAGCTGGGCCGTTGAGAAAGGAGTCATAAACGGGGTCTAAGAATGTTCCTGCAAAGGTTAATTCCATCATCTCATTGGGCTTAAGGGACGCATCAATCTCTAATCCTTTTGTAGATTGTTTACCTGCATTTACGAGCGAGAAACCGGAACCTACAAAGATGTTGGACTGAAACCCTTCAATGGTTTGGTCAAAGAGAGCAATATTGATTGCCCCTTTGTCAAAACGTGCTTTAAGGCCAATTTCATAAACGGTTGCTTCTTCAGGGCCCGCAAAACGTGTGCCAAAATTACGGGAAGTGGCAGCTGTCGCTCCGAGCATGTAATTATTGGGTAGCAAGCCCGCTGCAGCTAAAGAAGCACCATCTGCAAAGAATGGCCTTGAGCCGCGCGAAAGATTCCAAGAAGAGGATTTGAATCCTGTTGCGGCGCTGGCGTAAACATTAACATTGTCGTTTACCTCATAGGCTGCTCGAGCTGTCCATGTTAACTTATCATCGTTTGTTTTGCCGTCTTCTACAGCATTAGGAAAAGCCAGACCGGGAGGATTAAACTGTAGACCTTGTAAGCCTGAAATAAGACCATTTTCTACATTAGTTAGAAATCCATTCGTAAATGCGCCTTGCACCTGCGGGTTAGGAAACTGCCCCGTTGCTAGAGCTCCGAAAGTTGCGGGATCAAGGGTCAGCCCAAAAGGCCCAAAAGCGGCGCCAAAGGCTTGGTAGAGAGGGTTATTAGAATCGCCAACGGCTGCCTGTATTGATCCGAGTGCTAGCAGTTCAGGGCCAGGGGCTGTAGTTAAATCAATACCATTCCAAGGATCAGTTGTACTCTGAGAATAGGATACAGTTTTATCATCTTTGGTATAATTCAAACCCCCGGTCAGAGTCAGGCGATCCGTGACATCAAAATCAACGGTTCCAAACAATGAATACGTTGTATTATTTTGTTCTAATTCATCTACAGAGATTTTCCCGTTACCAAAAAATGATCGGGAGGCAATACCATTAGCGGCTTCAATTGTTCCTAGAACAGCCGGACCGCCCGCTAATACATCAATATAGCTTCGCGTATCAGCTCCAAATTTTAAGATGTCATTTGCTTCGACATTTTCGTCGAATAAAAACCCTCCAATCATCCAGCTTAAAGGTCCGTCACTGTTTGATGTTAAGCGCAGTTCTTGCGTAAAGGTTTTAATTTTATTTTCCGTTGAAACCGTTTCAAGAATTTCAAGGGTTGTGAAATCTGAGTCTGAGTCGAAGAATGTATCGTTGTTTCTGTAGGCTGTAATCGATGTCAAATTAGCAAATCCAAGATCGTGATCAATCTGAGCTGATATACCCCAATCATCCACTTCGTTCACTGAGTCTTTATTAGCAAAATGTTCCCGCGCAAAAGGATCATTTGCATCAGCCGTCTGTCCGCCTAAGGCCCGAACAGCATTTATTGCACCTTCATTTTGGAAATTTGTAATAGCGCAGCAAATCTCATCAAGGGTTGAATAATCTGCTATGATCCTAACCGAGGTTTTATCAGAGGGTTCAAATGAAAGTTGTCCCTGTATATTCCAACGATTTCTATCATTTAGATCTGACAACCCTGGTTGAGCCTCGGCATAACCATCACGCATATTAAATCCGCCGCCGAGACTAAAAGCAGCGCCGTCATTACCAATTGCATTGGTATAATAAGCCTTACCTGTAAAATTATTATAGTTTCCGTAGCCAAGTTCAGCGTAGCCTTCTTTTTCAGCGGAAGGTTTTGCTGTGACTATAGATATAACGCCCGCTGAAGCATTTTTACCAAAAAGTGTAGATTGTGGGCCACGTAAGACTTCTATACGATCAAGTTTTGGCAAATCACCTATACGTGCCGCTGATCGAGATCTGTAAACACCGTCAACAAACACACCGACAGAAGATTCAATACCGGCATTATTAGCGCCATTCCCGAAGCCTCGTATAATAAAGTTTGTATTCGTAGAGGTTTGCAATTGATTGACCCGCAAGGATGGTACCAAAGACTGTAAGTCGTTAAGATCCATAATACGCGCATTTTCAATGGTTTCACTATCCGTTACAGACACCGCTAATGGGGCTTCCTTTAAAGTTGTTACTCTCTTTGTAGAGGTAACGATTATGTCATCGTTTAAGGTTTGGGCATAAGATGTTAACGTTAAAACGACAGAAATTGCAGTGGTAGTTGCTAGTCCTAGTAAAAGTGATTTCATTACTACCCTCTTTTTCTATAGCATTAAATTTTATGGTAAGTAAAATTTACTATACTATAAAAAATGTAGAGGCAAGTATTTGTAATAGGTTTTGTACAAGCCAACAATTCCTGCCTCGGAGTAAGATAAGTACTAATGTTTCATATCATTTAGATACCTATATCAGAGGTTATCACCCTATGGGCCTAACGGCTAGATGCACACACTTCATGAGAGAGATATCACGTCAAAACGTTAGCTCTACGGTTATGAAGTCGCTATAGCTACCGACGTGAGCATTTTGTAGAGCGGGAATACGGCCGTAAACCCCATAATTTACGCTAACACCAATACCAGTGCCATTTACTGTAACAGTGCCTCTGGTGGAATCGCCCCATACAACAGCACGGTTAGCGGCTGTAAAAAGGTTGTAGCTGAGCGTATTAGCGCCGCTGCTCATGAGACGTTGAGTATGGGTTCCGCCGCCCGCGCTGAGGGCCACAGAGTAACCGATTCCGCTAGGACAGTTCACATCAATATTGCCAGTACTATCAAGCGCGGTATTGCTGAAGACATCATAACTTCCAAAATTCACCCCCGTAACATTAAGGGTGCATGCATGGCCCTGCTGCGCTGTTAATGCGAAGGCTAGTACAATGAGACAAGATGCTAAAACGTTACGTTTGCGGATGCCCGCAAGAATACTTATCGCTGCAAAGTGATCTAATCGGCAGATGCGGCGAATAGTAGGTTTTTGACTAATAAATATTCTCATAGTTCCACTCTAGTGCAAGTATAGGATCCAAGGTCAGGTAATGGCTCTTTCGAATCAGGGAAAGATAGCATGAATTCACAGCTCTGCTTGAGCCAAGTAACTCTCAGCCGGTTACTCGCAGCTAGTCCAGTCAAATAGAGAGCTCCGCCCATGCCGACTGGAAATACATCATTTTCTTCAACGTTATCTGCAATAATGCGCGCTAATGCACCTGCTGGCAAAGGTTCACCGTTTTCGAGAACCACGGTGAGCAACGCCCCGCGCGAGCGCTCAACCGGGAACTGAAGTAACACGCCACTGCGAAAATATGGCACGGAATCGAGTTGAAGCTTGTCGACCTTCGCATCGAGCGGCAAATCTGCTTGTTCGATCCGCACTTTATTTATTTGATACGCTCGCATTCTTGGCAGCAACGCACTGCCGTTGACATTAGTGCGTGCTACCAATTGGTTGTCTGCATATATTCCCACCCCGGAATAACCAGGTACCTTTACAACAGCAAAACTGTCATTAATGCTCCGGCTCAAGAAAGCGCTACCCCCAAGGAAAGCCACGCTACCGCTTGCGCTAGCGCGGAAAGCAGTCTGGCCGTTAGCCTGGGATGCTCCGAAGGTGTAGCTACCAATCTGATTTTGTATATTGAGCTCTGCCTGACGAATATCTGAGTCGCCTATCCCTGCAATAAAGCGATACCCCACTCCGCTGCCAGCTGGCATATTGCGGCCCACCTTTAATTGTGCCTGGTCAACACCAGGCTTAACAGACGTACTTATATTGGCGTTGGTACGACTACCTAATAACATTGAAAAATTTAAGCTTAAGACCGTATCGGCGTCACCGCTTAAAAATCTCATCACAGACATCCTTAGGTTGCCTAGACTTCCTACCTCTTTGGAATAACTACCACTTACTATTACATTATCCTCTTTTTCACGAAAGTTTTGCTGAGTAAATCTTGCTGAAAAGGAGCCATATTCGCTAGTTGAAAGACCTACAAAGGCTTGACTGACTTGCCGTGGCGCAAGCTCATCGGACTGCATCCCCAACTTCATAAAGCGTTGGCTAGCGATCTGGGTATTAATACCAAAATTTAAGGAACGGCTCTGTCTGCTTAACCCAAGCCTCATAAATTTACCTATTCCTTTATCGCTGTGGCTCGCAGCAAAGGAACCAGATAATACGCCAGCTGCAGGTAACATCATGACGCCACCAATACCCACGGTTTGCTGATTACTGAGAAACTCACCGTGAGCCTCGCCGGTTAACTGCTCGGTAAGACCTAAACGGTGGGTGCCGACCGCCAATAGGCGGCCATAATTGTTGCTATCGGTTCCATAATTATTACGTGCAAAACCTAATTCATAAGAATAATCATGTAGCCCCTGCTTTAACAGCCTAGAGGTGGTGTAGAAAGGCTGGGTTATGACCTGTTCGCGTCCTAAAATATCGCGTATCACCAAACGTGCATCTCCTTGACCTGTCGTAACCGGAAGGTCCTGAATGCTAAACGGCCCGCTAGGGACTTGGCGCCTCATACGCAAAGCATTATCGACATAAAGGTCTACCGTAGACGGCAGCGCCGCTTCGCCAGAAATTCCTGGAAGCGGGAAAGTAACAAAGTCGGGCTGGACAAAAAAATTAGTCGCCCACTGAATACCGCCGAAGCGCACCGCCCCGCCCCAACTACTCGCACCGCTAATCGAATCTCCTAAGCGAAGGCTTGCGAGTTGCTTAGGCTTGTCTCGCGTCAAAGTAGTATCTAGCCGGATAGCGTTAGCTTGCCCAGTTAGATCTGACGCCAAAATAAGAGTTTTAGCTGTACCCCAGCTACCGAAACCCCCTAGTTCAAGTATCCCGCTAGTATTAGTTTTCCCTTTCGTATGACTGGCAGCCATATCATAATTTAGAATTCCGCCAGGAGATGCTTGGGAAGGAGAACTAAAATCGCTATTGTTTGCCATAAGCATTGTGGCATCAAATAAGTTTGGAGGAACTTTTACCTCAAGTGTTTGTGTAGTTTCATCTAATCTATATGTCAGGCCTGCTAGCCCATCAAGTGCATAGAAGTCTTCGCCTCCGAGAGTTAATGGGTTGGTATTAGGCAAGCGCATGCGCCACCGCCTTAAATCTTGCGCTCCCGCATACAAACTATCGCCGCTGCGCAGCAACAGGACAGTGTCCTTTCGTATCTGGTTGATAAATACGTCTAACAAAACTTCTTCAGCAGAAATTTCAGTTTCTTCCGCCAATGAAACAGACGGTATTAGAGTCATCACAGTTAGAAGAAATAGCAGTGCATTTAGAAATTTGCAGACCTTAATTCTAAAGGTAATGGCCCCCGCCCTGTCCATGTCAAGGTGCAATCACAATTTTAGCCTCCATGTCACCCGCATCCGTCTGAGCAAAAAGATGAAGAGTGGTACCTGGTGGCGGAGCTGGACTTTCAGCGTTGACCGGTAGTTCCCAGTCATGACTCTGTCCGTTTAACACATATGTAGAGGTCTGCTGAGTTATCCAAGGTTGCGCGCTATCAGGCTTCGATAAACTGAAATTAGCGATTTGGATATGGACGCCACCTAAGTTGGATAAGCTGATTTTAAGTGCACCATTAGGAGTGCGCGTGGCTTTCCATAGCAAATCGGGCTTAGCGGAAAGTGCGGGTAATACAAACACCGGTAGACTGACGCGCATAAGCATCTTTGTCCCCATGAAATCAGGATCGGGAGGAGGCGGTAATTCCTGCATAAAAATTCGATAAGTCAGCTCGCGACTCGCATCAGGCGCGCGCCTTAGTCCGGCCCGGATTAACTGCGATTCTCCAGGAGGAACGGTGAAAATAGGTGGATTGACCAGCAGTTCACGGGTGGGCGTAAAAACATCATTTCCATCTTGCTGAGACCAGTTCATTACTTCGAGTTGCATTGACATAGGCTCCGTGCCATTGTTACGTACGGTGATTGCTTCTATCTTCTGGTTTGCGGATAACGTCGCACGCACCGGGCTTACCCCAATAGTGGCGGCGCTAACGACGCTGGCTCCCATTACCAAAAGAATGATGCCGAAAGCTGCTCTGGTCATTGCGCGGGCGAGCATCAGTAGGTGAGGGTCACGGTGATGGTATCAGTGTAGCTTCCTGCTGGTGCATTCTTTTGATTTTTAGGAATTTCACCGTATACCGTCAAATCCTGGGAAACGCCGCTACCTAAAACTTGTGCAACCGAGCTCATTTCCTCAACATCGTTATTCCATATATTAGACATATAATAACTGGCGCTTGTATAGATGTTGTATCTCAAAAAGCCAGTTTCTTCGGCATTTGCCAATTGGCGATGGCAGTCATTGATCACACAATACAGAGAATGGTCACCTTTAGTCATAGTGACAACACCCGTTGCACCTGATGTGCAGGTTGTTGATACCGTAGCAGTGGCCCTAAGATCTAATGCTGCGTTTGCGACAATAGGATCATAGGCGCCGAAGGCCAAGTCTGTGGTACTCATGGTGCAGTTCGTGCCTATATTAGCTGTAACTGCCATATCTGATACTGATGTAGCAGCATAAGCGGAAGCGCTAAGACCTGCAGCGGATAGAAGCGTAGTCGACAAGGCCGCTACTATACGTAAACATTGGTGCATTTTCGTTTCCAAACTATTTATTTGATAAATGAAGCAAAAATACAGGCCGCAAGCGGCCTGTACCCGTACTTGTGCAGTTATTAGTAATTAACCGTCACAAGTAATGTGTCAGAGTAACTACCTTCTGCAACTGTAGTTTGTCCGGCCTCAACCCTACCGTAAACCGGCATTACTTGTGCCGAACCAGTAGCGTTATACGCTTCGCCAGTTTCAGTATCATTGGTCCATATGGCTGAGCGGCCTTCATCGCTATAAACTTGATAAAGAAGATAGTCACCTTCAGCTGGTCCCGCCATGCGGCGGACTGGAACTGTATCAGTCGAGGCTTCGGATGCGTTTGCGCCAAGACCAATAATTACTACTCCAGCTGAGCCTACTGTACAGGTCGTAGTTACGCTGCCTGCTGCGTCCAAGTCAGTACTTGCGTTGGTGACAATAGCATCATAAGCGCCAAAGGCGATATCTGTGGTAGAGATGGTGCAGTTCATACCTATATTAGCTGTAACTGCCATATTTGCACTTTCTGTTCCAGCGTAAGCAGGCACGCTAAGCGCGGTGCCTAATAGCATAGCCGATAAGGCTACTATTTTAAGCTGTGGGTGATTGAGTTTCGTTTTCATATGTTTTCCTTTATTTAAAAATGCAATTTTCAACAAAATTAGATTCAACTGCTTCACAAACTAATCGATTGGGTACGACAAGAATATTTACCCCTTATCCACCTACAAAATGAGAGTCAACAGATTTATTGCATAATTAAATTTGTTTACAAGTTAAATTTGATGATGTCTTAAATTTAATGTACTATTAAATTTGTTAATTAGTAAAATTTGTCTATAGTATAAATTTGTCTTATAGTAAAATTTGTTGAGGAACTTGAAGTGAAAATCTTATAAAAATGCGAGAGATACTCTAAATAAAAAAAATCAAACCATTATCTCTAACTTTAATACATTAACTTCGTTTTTATAAGGACAGCAGTTGCATCATTATCAAAAATTAATTTCAACTTGTATAGAGTCTGAAAAAGTCCCTTGGCTCACTGATTGCAATGCTGGAACACGACCATACGCTGTGGTGGTTAAAGGAGTGCCAGTTCCAGTATAAGACACACCAGAGCTCGGCATATTACCCCAAACTGCGCTAAGGGCACTGTCAGTATAAATTTGATAGCTTAGATGATTATCACCTGACTCGTCTACCATTCGTCGAGCCGGATTATCAAGAGAACCCGAGCCAACACTATTTATACCTTCTCCCATAGTAATATCTCCGGATGCGCCTGCAGTGCAGGTCGATATTACCGTGGCCGTGGCTACTAGGGCCTCTGTGTCGGTAGGATCATAGCTACCAAATTGCATAGCAGTAGTAATAATGCTGCAAGATGCCTGAATATTTGCGGAAATAGCAATAGTTGCAGTCGCGGTATCCTCAGCGTAGCTTTGAGTGCTAAGACTAACATAAATTAATGCCGTGAACGATAAAATTACTCGTTTCATACACTAAGTGTATTCTTTTTTCGCTTAGTTTTCTATCTTATTATAAAAAAACTTTATGCGTATTTATATATTCAGCAGGATCATAAATTGGAGAGTTTATTTAACTCTTTAATTATCCTCTCATGACATTCAGGTGACGCATCTGTAGCGTAAATTACAAGCATGCCTTCTAATACTTGATTACGGTATCCATCCAAATTAATATACCCATAAACCCAGTCTTGCCGGCCCATACGGTGACATTGATAGAGTTGCCGCACAAGAACTTCTTTTTTAATATTCCCTGAAAGATAACCATGATTTAATGCAGCGTCACAGCATACTTCTGCAAGGCTAATAGACTGCTTGTAAAAACTATCAGCAGATAGGCGGTCTAAAAATACACCTGCTTTCTCTGCCGCCATGTAGGCAGAACGATAAAAATCTTCACTCCCACTATACAATTTAACAATGCTGTTAACATAAAAAGTTGCACTCTCTATAGGGTCGTCAAAAACTGGCTTAGACATAATGCCTTTAAGAGATAAGACTAATTCCGCAATTAGCTCTGCAGCAATGTCATCTTTTTTGCCAAATAAATTATGAATCGTTGGCGTAGTAACACCAGATTTTTGCGCAAGCTCAGCTATTGTAAAATCATCTAACCCGTTTGCAGCAATTAGCTGTTTTGCAATATCAAAAATACGTTCACGGCGTAATTTCTTATTCGCTTGACGGGTCTCATTACCGAGTGCTCTTGGTTTTATCATAACCTCTACTAACACAATATATTGGATAATCAAAGCACATTTTATTATCAATAAAAAGTGAATTCAGTGTGAAAAGGTTTCTATGACTAGAAGACCATATAATGAACACACCGCATTTTCTGATTTTAAATCATGAATTTTTAAAAATATCAGCAGGGTTCATATTAGTTGGCAGAATATGAAAGTGATTGATTTGTATAAAATATGATGACTATAGTATAGCACATTCATGGAAAAATAGAGGCTTACTATGATACGTTGGGTTTTTGGAATTTTTACTTTTTTTCTCAGTTTTGTAATTGCGTTTAATGCTGATTCACAGAATATGATTGAGGCGAATTATGACTCAAAAGTTCCAACCCTCCTTGAAAGCGTAGGTCATTCTAATGGAGACCGTATCACCTCACCAGCTCAGGCGCTTTCCTATTTGAACGACTTACAGACCTCTGCACCAGAAAGCATGATCATTAATTCTTACGCTAAATCTTGGCAGGGCCGGGAACTGGTAGCCGCCATTATCAGTTCACCAGAAAATATAGAGCGCCTTGATGAGATTAAAGCTGATATACAAAAATTAGCGGACGGAAATCTCTCGCCAGAGGATCGCAAAAAACTCGTCATCAACACTCCAGCAGTAACATGGCTTTCATATGGTGTTCATGGAGACGAAATTTCATCAACAGATGCCGGCTTAAGCCTAGCCTATCATTTATTAGCCGCTCAAGATGACCCCATCGTTAACACAATACTCAAAGATACCATTGTTATAATAGATCCTGTGCAAAATCCTGATGGCCGAGAAAGGTTTGTACAATCATTTGAGTCCTCATTAGGCCTTGAGCCCCTATCAGATAGGTATAGCGCTGAACATGATCAGCCATGGCCCGGCGGAAGGTTCAACCATTATCTTTTTGATTTAAATAGAGATTGGTTTGCTGTGTCTCAGCCTGAAACTCGAGGTAAGATCAAAGCTATATTAGAATGGAACCCTGTTGTTGTAGTTGATGCTCATGAAATGGACGGTGACGAAACTTATTTTTTTGCACCAGCCGCTAAACCTTTTAACCCTGGCATCACAGATAAGCAGCGGGAGAAGCAATTCCTACTTGGTAAAAACCATGCAGATTGGTTTGACAAATATGGCATTGAATATTTTACGCGTGAAATTTTTGATCAATTTTATCCTGGCTATGGTGATATGTGGCCAACTCTCAACGGCGCTATTGCTATGACTTACGAACAAGGGTCAGCTAGAGGGCTTTTATATAAAAGATCTAATGGAGAAGAACTCACTTATTTTGAGAGCGTTAAAAATCACTTTATAGCAACGCTTTCAACTGCTGAAGTAGTGGCAAAAAATAGAAATCTCTTCTTGAAAGATTATGCAAATTATCGAGCATCAACTTTAAAAGAAGGACAAAAATCGAACAACCGTTACTTTGTTGTTGATCGCAGCAAGAAAGCTTGGGACGTGGACCAGTTTGCTCAAAGAATGGTTCTGCAAGGCATAAACACTCATCAAGTCATTGGCTCTAGTAAATTTTGCGGACAAGAATACCCAAAAGGGGCTGTCATAATTGATCAGGCTCAGCCTAATGGTAGGTTAATTAAATCCTTACTCGCTGATAGCACCCCTCTACCAAAGGATTTCATGGCAGAACAAGAATCTCGCCGTGACCGCGGACTTCCTCATGAATTATATGATGTAACAGCGTGGTCAATACCTATGATGGACGGCTTATCAGTCACAACCTGTAAGTCAGCTGATTTATCTGAAGCCGCCCTAATAAAGTTAGGCGAAACCCCTAAAGTTCCCAGTATATCTAAAGCCTCTTTTGGTTATGCTATTCCTTGGTCCGATGCAGGACAGGCAAAGTTAGTCTTGGCGGCTTTATCAGAAGGTTTCAAAGGCAAAACAACCGATAAGAGCTTTACAGTGGGAGACCGTGAATACCCTCGCGGCACAACTATTTTTCCTGTAAAAGGGAATCCTGAGAACTTAGTGTCTCGGCTAAACGAAATATCCAGCAAGATTGGTGCTGAAGTTGTACCTATGGAGAGTAGCTGGGTTGAAGATGGCCCTAATTTTGGATCAAATGAATTCAAATATTTAAAATTACCCAAAATAGCTTTAGCTTGGGGCGAAGGAACGGTTCCCACTGAGACAGGTGCTACCCGGTTTGTTATTGAACGCTATCTCGGCGCTCCTGTTACGCCCATCAGAGTGAAAACATTGGGCAGAGCAACTCTTGAAGATTATGATGTTATTATCTTACCACAAACCTACTCTAATTTTTCGTATGTACTAGGCGATACCGGCATTGAAGCTTTGAAAACATTTGTATCAAATGGCGGAGTATTAGTAGGTTTTGATACTGCATTAGAAACGCTTACTAGTGAGAATTTTGATTTATTGTCAACATCCTTAGAGACTGCTGCAACTGAGGACGAAAATAACAAAGAAGACAAAGGTGCCAATAAAGAGAACAATCTTGTTCCCGGTACAGTAATCAAAACAAAAGATGATTATAAAGCAGCCATAACGGATCCAGAAAAAAATCCTGACTCAGTGCCAGGCGTATTAGTAAATACTATTATCGATACCGACCATTGGTTGTCAGCAGGTTATGAAGAAGCTTCAGCGCTACTACGGGGCAGTAATATTTATCAACCGCTTAATGAAGCCGACGGCACAAATGTATTTAGCTATGCTGGCCCTGAGGAGTTACTAAAAAGTGGATATTTGTGGGAAGAAAACCGGCGCCAGCTTGCCTTCAAGCCTTTCGTTATGGCGCAACCCCATGGTGAAGGAATAGTTATAGGCTTTACCCAAAGTCCTGTTACGCGCGCTTATTTAAATGGCCTAACTCTGCTGCTTGCCAATGCCATAGTTCTTGGACCCGCACACACAGGTTAATTATCAGAAATTACTCAAACTACCATTTCAATGGAATACCAGACTAAGACTGTTCAACCCTACGAAAAACCCTTAGGAAATTTCCGCCCCATATTTTTTCAATATCCTTTTGGCTATACCCGCGGGCAACCAAGGCTTTTGTTAGATTAAGAGCTTCATCTGCTTCGTTAAAACCCTCGATTCCCCCGCCATGATTAAAATCAGTTCCAATCCCTACATGATCTATACCTATTCTTTTGACTACATAATCTATGTGGTCCACTAAACGCTCAACGCTTCCTGATCCAATTACAGCTCTCATCGCCATTAAGAATTTCATCTTTTCTGCGGCATCATCAATTTCCCAGTAAAGCTCATAGGGATAAGCATAGCCGCTGCCGGGAAGACCCGCATTTTCTCTAACCATTTTGATAGATGCGCGTAGAGTAGGGTCTGACAAATCGACCAAATACGCCCCAAAAGGAACCAAATGAACAATACCTCCCTTGGCGCCGATAATATCGATCTCCTCGTCGGAAAGATTACGAGTAACATTTGATAAAACCCGTACATTGGAATGACTAGCAATAATTGGAGTTGCTGACAGTTCTGCAATCTCCATCACAGCTGCCTTGGAAGATTGAGATACATCAATAATCCCGCCAAGTTGATTAATGCGTTTCACAGCTTTACGTCCAAGTTCCGACAAACCCCCGTGCTCTTCAGCAGGTTCATAAACACCAGCCGCTCCATCATAATTCGGACGAGAAGAGTCAGAAAAATTATTATGCCCAATATGATTAAGCCCAAAAACGCGAACACCTTTTGCATAATAGTCGTCTAGTGTATCGATATTGTTAACAAGGGACCTTGCATTTTGAAAACCAACTATAAAGGCTATTTTATTATTGCTCTGCGCACTGACGATTTGCTGTGCCGACCTTGCCAAGATTAAAGTCTCCGCATGGGTCTTAAGTAATTCATCTATCGCAATGAACTTTTGATTTGCGAAGTCTTGGCCTTTCATATCATCGGCTAAAGAACGAGACGCACCTGGCGGAACAGCAATCGACATAACTACGGCGTCAATACCGCCTGCCTTTAATTTATTAATAGCAACTTTAGACTTTCCATCTGCGCCCAAATACTGACCAGAAGCTCCCGGAATAACTATGTCGGCATGCGCATCTAAAACAAGGATCTTATCGTGAATATCTTTAATAATAACATCACATAAATGGTGACGAGTACTTAAAATCTCTTTTTGAGTCTCTAATGATATACCGGAGTCAAAGGTAGGACACTGCTGAAGCTCTGATGCCAAGGATGCGCTTGATAATAAAAGAAACATTGTAAGGAGTGCACTTTTCATACCCTCGCCTTAACAAGTAAGTCTAAGATTGCCAAGAGATAGCTAAATCAAACAGAACTTAATATATTTATCCTCGTCTCCAATCAATTCTGTTTGGAAAAAATAGATCAAGAATTGTAACTTTCATTCTTGATCTGGATAATGTTTGACCGTTTGATGGTTCAGAAATATCTAAATATATATCATGAGCCCAATCAAAATGAGTGTCTTTTATGGCGCTAAATGTTGTGCAGGATTGTACATCCCCAGCATTAAAAACTATAGCTGTATCTGATAAAGTAAAATCATCCTCAAAACCGCCTTTTCCGGGTCTTTCACGTTGAGTAAATGACAAATCAAACTCAGTAGCTGACAAGTCTCCATTTGATGATCTGTTAAAACAAATATCTTTAGAGTTATCTTCTTTAATTATCATATCATTTACGCTTATGGCGTAACTAGGAGCTGATTTTGTTGTAAATGTTCCCGTGATATTTTCTACAATATTTCTATCAAAAGCTACTAACGAGTGTCCGCCAGACCCGAGGTCTAATTCGATTGTATAAGTACCGCCATCTGCAAAAAAGTCTTGAACTCCAGTTATATCATCAGAAACCTTTGATATGAGATTAAGGAGTTTCAAGTTTAAGTTTGCTGATTCATCGAAACTGTCAGCTGTATCACCAATGTTGGAGTCAGTAACTGTTGTCTGATCCTCGTCAAAGTTTGTTAGTGTTTGGGAAGTAGTTACTCCGTCTTCTGTATAGCTGACTAATATTTCCGAGTCTTCTATACTCCATATCTGACTGGCTTCATAATCATTAGTGTTATCAGATGAGGTTGAAGATACAGTTACATTGAATGACATTTCAAAATAACTTTCACTAGAATCTATGGATGTATCATCGCCTTCGTATACATATAATTTAACTGGAACTGTTGATTCAATAGAACCATCAGGATTGAACCAAATTTTAGCATTAAGCGGATTACCACCGATCCCGTTTTCTATAAAGTCGAGAATATTTTCTAAATCCAATGAACTCGTCAGAGAATAATCAAGGGTTTTGTTAGCATAGTCATACGTTGGCGTTACCTGTAGCTTAATTTCTTCATCTCCTAAATAGTCGCCTATTTCTACGAATGAGTTAGCAATCCGCCCAATAATTGAATTATTCTGAGGCGCACTAGTGCCATAAAAACTTTCATCTAAGTTAGGGTTTTCTGCTAATCTGTTAAAAAAAGCAGTCCTTGCATCTTGCCCATAAATTCTTAGCTGTGAGTCAAAGCCTCCGGAAACATCCCAAAACATATCATTACTGGGATGGGTACCTGCTTCAAAATATGCGTTAAGAGCACCCTCATTATCATATCCAAAGAGAATATAATCATCTCCTTTAAATGAAGCTCTTATATCATCTAAATCTTTGTACATTCTCGGCAAATTGGCAACATCCTGAACAATAAGCTCTGGATTAATATTCACGCTATTATCTACAAAATCATATGGCAAATTAGATGATATTCCTGATCTCAATACATCAAAAATATAATATTGCGCACCCAAGCTAGTACCAGAACCATCTGTTAGAAAGGTTGATGCGTTTAGAATTGGGGTATAATAATGGCGAACATCATCACAATCAGCTTTTTCAAATCCTTGAGAGTAATTGTTATAATGAAAGTTTGTACTAACTTCAGATGAAACTGAATTACTAAATTGAATATCTTCAGCTTTTTGACATTCTCTTTGTCTCGCCCCAGAGGTATTCCAACCTACCGAACCATCTCGCCAAGCATTTGATAGTGTTGCGCCAACACTTAGGTTTCCATCAGTAATACCCAGATCATTAAAATCTATTGGAGTGTTCTTATTAAATGACGAAGTTTTTCTATAGAGGGTTGATGTGTTTGCTATATTTTTAAGTGTAAGTTCACTGATATCGCATAGAGCAGTATCAGTATCGCTGCAATCTTCTCTAGAAAGTATTCCATCTTTGGAAATGAATGATCCACTTGCTACAATACTTTCATTTCTATACCAGCCATCCGAATTTGGCTCTGTGTTATAACTACTATAAAAATTTAAAGGAAGTTTTTCATAATCTTCGCCGCTAAAAATAATGTCTAAAGACTCCTCTGATAAAGAAACATTTGCTTTTATCTCTTTATCAAACGTCTCTGATAAACCGTCTGAAACTTGATTATCTATTATTTGAAGATACGGCAGAAGCTCTGCAATGTTTTGCGCAACCTCTTCTGTTACATTATCATTAGTCTCGTCAGCAATAAAATCACTGAGTAGCTCTGCATATGTGACGCCAAAATTTGTTTCTATTGAATTTTTGAGATCATCAATTCTTGCAGTCACCAAAGATCCCACAGCATCGCCTTCACTTTGGCACCCCTGCTCTACTGTAAGATCTTCAGTTAAATCTGAATTATTCTTTGCTGTGATGATCGCCTCAGCAAAAAGAGAGGTAAAAGGAGAAATTACAATCGTATCTATTCCTGCATCTTCAATTGAAGGTAGGATCATTTGGTAGGCTTCTGTTACAGTTCCCAAAGTTGAGTCCTCTGCTCCAACTGGGACATCTGCAACAATAGGTCTTTTTTGCAAACAAGCTAAAATGTCTTCATCATTGGTTTCAATAACAAAAGAACCATCAGTATCAGTGACTGCAGTAAATTCGTTATCATCTTGAGTAAAATTAAAGTTTTGATCGACAAATATATTAGCACCAGAAATATACCCATCTATGGCATAACCGTACAAAGCTGTTGAAGACGTTTCTGGAACGGGAGGTGAAGTAACTACAGGCGGCGGGGTTTCATTACTGCCACCACATGAGACAATGAATACAGAGCTGAGAATTAATGGAAATATGAGTTTCATATTTAGAATAAAAAAAATTACAGCTTCTTTGTCAAGCGAAGTATTTAGAATATAAGTTTGGTGGAGCCTAGGGGAGTCGAACCCCTGACCTCTTCGCTGCCAGCGAAGCGCTCTACCAGCTGAGCTAAGGCCCCTATTAGATAATTTATATTTCTACTTCCTCAACGTCGTCATCGTCGTCACTATCATCAGGTGGAGGAAGAACATTGTCATCATCATCGTCAACAAGTGCAGCATCTTCATCTTCATCTTCATCAGTTGAGAAACCATCAAATTCTGGCTTATCATCATCATGTCCAGAAGAACCACCAATTACAGCCACATCATCTCCATCTAGCTCTAACTCTTTCGCTGCCTCTTCTTCTTCATCAATATCTTCTTCATCTGCTACAGGTGCTTCTTCATCTTCACTCTCTGGAGCTAATGGGGCAATTTCTTGAGGCTCAAGCTCTGCAGGGTCAAAGCTGTGCTGACACATGGGGCAAGTAGCTGGGTTTCTTGTTAAATCATAAAATTTAGCTCCGCATTCTGGACAAATGCGTTTTTCTCCAAGTTCTGCTTTCTTTGCCATAGGTGACCCCATATAAATACAATTAATGTGACATATGTCACTTGCGCCAATTTTTTTGAACGCTAAAAGCGCGTCTTACCGTCTCATAGCGGTGAGTCAACAGACAATAAAGATAGAAATGAATTACATGCCTACAACTTCGTACAAAATGGGACCATTGAAAGGTAAAATTTTTGCGCCCGGTGACAAATCAATTTCTCATCGTTCTCTCATATTAGGCGCGATGGCTGGTGGAGAAACTAATATCACAGGGTTGCTCGAGGGAGCTGATATAATGGCCACAGCTGAAGCAATGAATAAGCTAGGTGCGGGCGTGGAGAGAATTAAAAAGGGTGAGTGGATTATACAGGGATGCGGTGAGGCAGGGTTAATATCTCCATCAGAGCCAATCGATTGCGGAAATGCTGGAACAGGGGTTCGTTTATTAATGGGAGCTATCTCTGGCTATAAGATATCCGCTACATTTAAAGGAGACGCCTCATTGTCTTCAAGACCTATGGCGAGAGTTTTAAATCCGCTAAAACAAATGGGAGTCGAATACAATTGCGATGAAGGAGAAACACTTCCTGCCACAATTATTTCGTCAGGAGACCTCAAAGCAATAGATTATGTTTCTCCTCATGCTAGCGCACAGGTTAAATCGGCCATACTATTAGCTGGAGTTAACACAACTGGAGTAACTTCAATAACAGAACATACACTATCACGTGATCATAGTGAAAATATGCTTAAAGCGTTTGGAGCAACCATAAATGTTGAGCCCCAAGGCCAAGGTCAAAAAGTTAGTATTAAGGGTTCCGTTACTCTGAAAGGAACTAATATTAACATTCCAGGTGACCCATCCTCAGCAGCATTCCCGATTGTAGCAGCTATTATAACTCCTGGATCAGATATCTTAGTGCAAAACGTAATGATGAACCCTACTAGGACAGGCTTATTTACAACATTAACTGAAATGGGGGCTTATCTAAGAGCTGATAATTACCGAACCTCCGGAGGCGAAATTATTGCAGACATACATGTCAAATATTCCCAACTCAATGGCGTCATTGTTCCAAAAGAACGAGCACCCTCAATGATTGACGAATACCCTATATTAGCTGTTGCCGCAGCCTATGCTAAGGGTACAACTACAATGCGAGGAATTTCTGAAATGCGTGTAAAAGAGAGTGATAGAATAAATGCAACTTTTGAATTACTTGCAGGCAATGGTGTAGATGTGAAAGAATATCCAGATGGGTTATTAGTAAAAGGAGGTAGCGTCATTGGCGGGGGCGACACAGTTTTAACGCACCATGACCACCGAATAGCGATGTCAGCATTAATCCTTGGAATAAATTCCGAAAATCCAATTAAAATTGATGATAGCTCAATGATAGCAACTAGTTTTCCAACATTCTTTACTTCAATGGCAGAAATTGGTGCAAAAATTGAGGTTCCTCAATAATGACTGTAATTGCTATAGACGGAACATTTGCAAGCGGAAAAGGCACATTAGCCAAACGTTTAGCATCACATTATAAAATGCCATATCTGGACACAGGAAAACTCTATAGGGCCGTAGCATATAAACTTATGGAAACAAAGAATAGTCCAGAAAATGTGTTAGAAGCTATTAATGCAGCACAGAAAATAAAGCCAGAAGACCTCAAAATTCCTGAACTAAAAAGTGGTGATGTAGCAGTAAATGCATCAAAAGTGGCAGCTTATCCAGAGGTACGCAAAGAACTGTTAAAATTCCAGAAAGATTTCGCTAAAAAAGGTGGCATACTTGATGGTCGTGATATTGGAACTGTCATATGTCCAGATGCTGAAGTAAAACTATTTATAGATGCAAAAGCAGAGATAAGAGCACATCGTCGTCACCTTGAACTTACTGCTTATCAAGAGAGTATTTCTTTTGAAACTGTCCTTAAACAATTAACAGAGCGCGACACTAGGGATATGAACCGTAAAAATGCGCCCCTAAAAATAGCTACTACCGCTCATATAATAGATACCACAGACATGACAGAAAATGATGTTTTCGAAAATGCTAGAGAAATAATAGATTCAATTATATTGTAACGGTCCAATAAACAGTTACAATCACCTCTTGCACCCAACTTGCGCTTGGACTATAGGGCCGCTGTTGCAAAAGATTGTTTCCTTCATAAATTTGCACAATTAGTAGGCTTCGATTGGCGAGGCCAGACCGCAGGTTATATCCTGTAGGCCAGAAACAGAACTAAAAGGACTAAAATTATGAGCACAGCTCAAGATAAAATGAACCCCTCAACTGATGATTTCGCTTCAATGTTTGAAGCCTCTATTGAAACCAATTCAATGCAAGAGGGTAGCGTTATAAAAGGTCGTGTTACAGCGATTGAAAAAGATATAGTGGTTATAGATGTTGGCTTAAAAACAGAAGGCAGAGTTCCTTTGAGGGAATTTTATGTTCCAGGGCAAGCAGAAGAAGACAAGGTAAAAGCTGGTGACGAAATTGATATATATCTTGAGCTAATCGAAAATGCTCTAGGCAACGCAATACTGTCAAGGGATAAGGCTCGCCGTGAAGAGAGCTGGCTCAATATGACGAAATATCATGAAAGTGAAGAGCCTGTAACAGGTTCAATAGTAGGAAGAGTAAAAGGCGGGTTTACAGTTGACCTTGGCGGTATAAATGCATTTCTTCCTGGCTCACAAGTTGATATTCGTCCTGTAAGGGATGTTGGTCCACTAATGAACCAAGAACAACCATTTATGATTCTTAAAATGGACAGACAACGTGGAAACATAGTTGTATCTCGAAGGGCTATTCTTGAGGAAAGTCGCGCCGAACAGAGAGCTGAGCTTGTAGGCCAGTTAGCCGAGGGCGAAACTAGAGATGGTGTGGTCAAAAATATTACTGATTACGGAGCGTTCGTTGATTTAGGCGGAATAGATGGCCTCTTACACGTAACAGATATGAGCTGGCGCCGCGTAAGCCACCCGAGCCAAGTAATGGCTGTGGGTGATACAGTAACAGTCAAAATAGTTAGAATAAATCCAGACACTCAAAGAATTAGTTTGGGAATGAAACAACTTCACGAAGATCCATGGCTCGCTGCAGCAGCAAAATACACTGTTGGCACTAGACACTCAGGTAAAGTTACTAATATTGCCGATTATGGTGCATTTATCGAGCTTGAGGAAGGCGTTGAAGGACTAGTTCATGTTTCTGAAATGTCTTGGACAAAGAAAAATGTACACCCAGGAAAAATTGTATCAAGTTCACAAGAAGTTGATGTTGAAGTCTTAGAAGTCGATGAAGAAAAGCGCCGCATTTCACTTGGTATCAAGCAAGTACAAGACAACCCTTGGGATAGCTTCATTGAACGCTTCCCAGCCGGTACCGTTATTAAAGGCGAAGTGCGTTCAGTTACAGAATTTGGACTATTTATTGGCCTTGATGGCGATATCGATGGAATGGCACACTTATCTGACCTCTCTTGGGATAAATCGGGTGAAGAAGCACTTAAGGACTACAAAAAAGGTGATACCGTAGAAGCCAAAATTCTTGAAGTTGACATAGAAAAAGAACGTATATCTTTAGGTGTAAAACAACTTGTTAAAGATAGCGGACCTGCAGAAGCCCCTAAAGGAGCTTCAAAAGGCAAAACAGTAACCTGCACAATCACAAACGTTCAACAAGCAGGTCTTGATGTAACCTTTGGTGAAAACAGTGAAGTTACTGCCTTTATCCGGAAAACTGACTTATCTCGTGAAAGGTCAGAACAAAGACCTGAGCGCTTTGCAGTCGGTGACAAAATTGATGCGATGATCACGCGTGTTGTCAAAGGTCAATATTCTCTTTCAATTAAAGCACTGGAAATAGCAGAAGAAAAAGAAGCTGTAGAACAATACGGATCTGCGGACTCAGGTGCATCTCTTGGAGATATCCTAGGCGCTGCTTTAAAAGGCGACTGATTTAGAACCCAATTAAAACAAAAAGGCTCGGCCACTTTAACGGTAACCGAGCCTTTTTTTATGGGTTAATGACTAAAAGTTATTGACTCAGGTAACATATACTTGCTTTATTGTAGCATGCTTAAATCCGAACTCATAGATAGATTGCATATTGATAATCAACACCTCACTCGAACAGATACAGAGCGGGTAGTGGGGGTAATACTAGAAACCATTACGCAAACTCTCGAAAAAGGAGCCAGAGTAGAATTACGAGGCTTCGGGGCATTCTCTGTACGTCACCGTAAATCACGTTCTGGCCGCAATCCTAGAACCGGAGGAAATGTATTTGTTCCTCAAAAAAGTGTTCCTTTTTTCCGAACAGGAAAAGAACTTCGCACAAAATTAGATGCGACCAAAGATTAATTAGGGCTCTTGAGGAATTATTTAAGCGTATTTATCTCCTAGATAAACGCGTCTAACATCTTTATTGGACCTTATCTCATCTGGGGTACCCTCAAACAAGGCTTCCCCTTGGAATAATATTGATGCTCGGTCAACAATATCGAGAGTTTCTCTTACTCTATGATCCGTGATTAATATTCCTATCCCGCGTTTTTTTAAATATAAAACAAGCTCCGATATATCCGCTATTGCAATCGGGTCTATTCCAGTAAAAGGCTCATCGAGTAATATGAAGCTAGGCCTAGATGCGAGTGCCCTTGCAATCTCTACTCTACGTCTTTCACCCCCTGAAAGAGCGAGTGCAGGACTTTTTTTAATATGACCTATATTTAGTTCATCTAGTAATGCTTCAACATTATCATCCCATTTTGATTTGTCATTTTCAGTTAGCTGAACAACAGCTTTAATATTTTCTTCAACAGTGAGACCTCTGAATATTGATTGCTCTTGAGGTAAGTACCCAACACCAAGCCGAGCACGTTGATACATCGGTAAATCAGTTATATTTTGGCCATCTAAGCTTATCATACCTCTATCAGCTTCTATGAGACCCATTATCATATAAAAGCTTGTAGTCTTACCAGCACCATTTGGGCCCATAAGCGCAACTACCTCGCCACGTTGAACGGTTAATGTAATATCTTTAACAACTTCACGGCCACGATAAGCCTTACCTATATTATTCGCTGCCAGTCCAGTTGGTGGAGGTGTAAATTCAACCCCTAAGCCTACTTGTTTTTTATTAGCGCCGTTAACCATCATATCACCCTTATTCACGAATTAACTTCACTTCCATCGTCATTTGAATTTTTGAGAAGAATTTTCACTCGGCCTTCTGTTCCACAAATGCGCCCATTGCATGTGCCTATTACTTGAGCCTCTTCTTTTTTCAAGTCGTAAATAAGTGTATCCCCAGTCACAACATTCTCACCCTGAAGTAAAATTACATTACCTGTTACTGTGAATGTATCAGATGATTTTAAATAAACACCGTTATCTCCGCGAACTTCTTGCTCTGGTGTTATATAATAGAAATTTCCGGTGGCCTCTATTCGTGAAATATCATCTGTATTAGAACCCTCATTTCCAGCTGAAATACCTCCAAAAATTTTCATTTTATCCGCTAATATTCTAGTTTCACCCTGACGAACATCAACTTGGCCACTTAGAATAGTAGTCCCTGAAGAATTAATTATTAAATCAGCACTCGCTTCTGTTGGTAAGTTATTATCAGTTGAGAACTGAGCAAATACTTTTGATGGCACAAAACTCAGCAATAAAAACCCGCAAAAAAGCTTAAAAGTATTTTTCATGATTTTATCCTAGTTTCCAAATCTTATGGTTGGTCGACCCGAGCAGTCTTCACCCCTGCATTCTCCGGAGAACCTTATAGTCTCCGTTTCAATGTTATATACTAAACGATCTGTAGATGCAGTATTACCGCCGGGCTGCTTAACCTTAACATTTCCCAAAACAGTAATTGTACCCTTGTCACGCTCATAAACTCCTCTAGTTCCTTTTACATCATTTTGAGGGGTTGTGTAATGAAAGTTTCCAATCGCCTCAATACGGGAAATGGCACCTAATTTATCGTTTCCATCAGAAACTGTAGGATTACTGCGGAATATTGTCATTGTATCAGACTTTATCCTAGCTGGGCCTTGAACAACATCAACACTACCAACTAAAATAGTTGTATTTCCTTCATAGGTGGCTTTGTCAGACCTGAACCTTATAGGATCATTACCTCCAAATATCTGTGCGAAAGCATCAAATTGATAAAGCATTACTAAAAAAAATAAAATTGTAAGTCTCATCTGCCCTCTCCGATTGTATTAATCGCACTATCCTGTTCAATCGCTGCAGTAACTCCACTTTTAAATACAAATTGACTATAATTATTATTAATCTCAAATGCATTTCCTGTTACTTCACCAAAATTACCATTACATTCGATATATTCTTTGCCCTCAATACGCTTTTCTTTATTGAAAATACGGGCATGCGTGGTTGTACACTCATATCCATCATCAGTTTTCAGGCTAACGCCTGATTTTAAGTTTAATATTTTTTCTATATCATTAAAGGTTCCAGTTTCGGCATATAAAATTGATACTTCCGCTCCCTTTTCTCTTGTAAACTCAAGCACTGGTTTGATTAATGAAACAACATCCCGCTCTGTCATTTTACGGGTTGCCAGATCTGCTTTTAAGTAAAAGGGCAAGCCGTCATTTGTTCTACCACTATACCTAGGATTAATCATTTTTACTGCTTCAGTAGGATTATCTTCTATAAACGTAACAGTACCTTGTGTTGCAAATTCATAAATAAGAAAAATTGATAAGAATAAGCACAAACCTATTAACACCCTGCGCATCATTTTTATAAAAAGGGAGTGCTTGCGGGCGGATTCAAGAGTAAGTGTTCTCTTAGGCTCCCAAAGTCCAAGTGCCTCTCCTGCACTATGATCAGTATCTGATTTTGTGGTTGAATTCATGAGACTTTATAAAACAAGAAATTAAAAATTACGACAGAAATTTTTTACAGTTTTTATTACGAAAAAGTAATGTAAATTTCCAATATTTATTCTGAACGCCGCATTCTATGGCTGAAAATATCTACAGCTTCCCAACCTTTTAAATCAAGTTCACATCGAGCAGGTAGAAACTCAAAACAACTCCTTGCTAAATCTAACCTTCTTTCTCTTAACAAACGAGCAGTTAAAATGTTTCTTAATTGATGTAAGTATAACACATCAGAGGCTGCATAATCGAGTTGTGCCTGACTTAGCTCATCAGATGCCCAATCTGAACTTTGCTGTTGTTTTGAAAGATCAATATTTAATAACTCTTTTGTCAGATCTTTTAAACCGTGCCTATCTGTGTATGTTCTTACCAGCCCAGAAGCTATTTTCGTACAAAAAATAGGGTTCATATCAATACCCAAATCACGTTTGATTATTGCGACATCAAATCTAGCGAAATGAAAGATTTTTTCAATTTTAGGGTTGCTCAATAAATACTTTAAATTTGGAGCTTCATATTTTTCTCTGTCCATCTGAACTATGTGCGCATTCCCATCTCCTGATGATAGCTGGACCAAGCACAATTTATCCCTAAGAAGGGAGAGGCCTTGCGTTTCCGTATCAACTGCAACAGAAGTACCAAAATCGAGTCCTTTCGGAATATCCCCTTTATGAAATGTAACGGTCATATTATTTCCTTATTTTTTTCAGACTTACAGAAATGACTAGAAAATAACAATGCTTGTTTTTACTACAGCCAAATTACAGAATCTTCTCTATAGTGATGTATGGATTCTAAATCGAGTTTATTTAGGCTGACTTTCAAGTCTTAAACTAATCATATAAGAGATTATTAAAAAGTGGAAAATTTTTACAAAGATATTAAAAGCTTTAATGCAATTAATAAAAAAAGGGTAACCCTGATAAATGATCTCACAACGAACCCACTTTATATTGAGTGGATACCAACACCGATAGGAAAAATGTTAGCAATCTGTGACGAGAATCATCTTTATATGTTGGAATTTATTGCTAGAAAAAACATTCATAATGGGTTTCAAAGGCTATCTCAAAAATATAATCGACATATTATATCAGGTAGGACATCAATAACTCAAAGAATAGAAGATGAGTTAAAGCTTTATTTTAAGAAAGCGCTCAAAGAATTCACCACGCCTTTGATTTTTACAGGAACTAAATTTCAAAAAAAAGTATGGCTAAATTTAACCAAAATTCCTGCTGGAAGAACTTGCTCATATTCAGAATTAGCTGCAGCAGTTGGCAATAAAAAAGCCTCAAGAGCTGTCGCTAACTCAAATGCTAACAATATTCTTGCATTAGTAGTACCGTGCCACAGAGTTATACTTCAGAGTAGAAAAATAGGTGGTTATGCTGGAGGAATTGAAAAAAAAGAGTGGCTTCTTTGTCATGAGAAATTAATTTAAGGAAATTAAATTCACCTTAAAGTAAGTTGGGCCGAAAGTAAGGAATTATCGTTAATAGAGATAGACGCTCGTGTTAGATTAGCTCCTCCAACATTTATCAAAGATTGAATAAATTCATACATCTTTATTGTTTCAACATTATCAACCCAGATCACTAAACTTTCTTTGGTAGGATTTATACGAGAAAGATTAATACTATTTTCACGGGCTATTTGTATTAATATATCTCGGTTAAATATTACCTCTTTTTCCAATGTTCCTTCCGAAAGTTTGGGCACTGCGTTTGCAACTAATTCGTAATCAGAAATAGCTTTAGAAACTTGTAAGTTAGCTTCAATATTCAATTTTCGAATAGGGTTATAAGCAAATATATAAATAATAAACCCAAGAGCCATCACAGCCGTCAAGCTGATTATTACTTTTTCGTATGACTCTCGTTGGTTCCACTTTATAAAGTTATTCATGGTCTAAACTCACGAAGACTGGCCTCCCCCACTAAAATACCTGATTTTTCTCTAACGCCGCCTGTCGTTAATATACCGCCATTTTCACTTACCAATTTTTCAATTTTACCAGCACTCTCAAAGCTTGAATAAATAAATTGTAGCTGCAACTCATTATTTTTATTTTGAAACCTAATATTGTTTACGGAAAGTCCAGGCACATCTTTTACGGATTTAAATAATATCTCAGACAAACGAAGAAAATCAGAAGAATTCGAACTGCCTTTTGAGATAAACTTTCTTGTCAATAATACGGCTTTACCATTGGCTTTTTCTCCTGTGGTATCAAAGTATAATTTTTCCGTCTTTAATTTTAAGTCCAATGCCTGCTTTTTGAGAGCGCGGGTTTCCATTGATATTGAAGAAATAAATACAAAAATAAAACAAGTTATTAATAAGCCAGTAAAAGCAAGTTTTTTAAATAGCAGCACCGATGCAGTTTTTTGCGTAAATTCATTTTGTAAAAGATTAAGGAAATTATTTTTCTCTAGAGAGCAATCGATAGATTTAAGTATTTTAATGTTATCTATTGTGTTTTTCTCTTCGGACCATGCACTATCAAGGGCATTACCAAAGTTACCCGTGTTAATTACGCGGTCTAAAATAAGAAAACTACCATTTATGCCTGAAAGCAATTCGAAATCTGCAGCCGCTTTTTGAGGCGAGAAGCCCATATTTTTTATTTTAACCAAACATCGTGTTAAATAATCTTTGCTGATAATTGCAATTCTATCTTCTGACACAGAAAAATGCAGCCTGCCGAGGGGTTCGGCTAATTTATCTTCGATAGAAAATATTACGGCCTGCGCTAATTCTCGCTTTGACTTTATCGAAACTTTGTGAGGATATACCCTGATAAATTGTCCCGGTAATACAAGTAAAGTATCATAAATATTATGAGCAATAGGCGGCTTACCCTGTCCATGATCAATAACTTTTTTGTTATCAATTAGACCCCACATGCCTATTTCATCATTAGAGCTATTTAAAATTATTATGAGATTACATGACACCTTAATTATAGTTCCTTTTTCTGTAATTTTGGTCGAAAACTCTCATATCCCCACCCTTTATATATTTTACTAATATTACCACCACTAACATCATACTCATAACTAACTACTCGAGAGGCGTTGCGATAATCAACCTTCACTTCTACCCATAGGAAGCTAGGTTCAAATACAATTTGATCATAAGCAACGCTATCGCCTTCAAAATTTTGAAAAGCTTGACTAGACCTTAGCTCTTGAATATTTTCATACCCCTTTTTCGGGCGCTCAGAAATAATTGCAAGTGCTGTTTCGTAAAAATCACTTCCTCCAAGAATTGATGAGAGTAAAAAAGCGTCTTTAGCTTCAGAAGTATTTATATTAAATTTAGTTCTAGACCCTTGCATACGAACACATATATGAGGCCTTATACGTTTGTAGATATTTTCATCTATTCCCTCAATACTGCGTAACTCCATGACGGAGGAAATTATAGAATTAGGGGTACGGTGCGGTATTGGACGTCGCAAGTAATCTCCATCTTCAGCACCGAGAAGTTCGCGTTGGGTATCCGCGTCCATCCAATCAGAAAGGGAATAGGAAATTTTTTTCGCTTTATATTCTGGTATGCCCAATGAACCCATTAAATATTCAAACTGCCTTCGACCAGCAACATCAGCTCTACCCTCTACAGTAATTAAACTACCTAAGGAAAAGCAATCCGTACCATCGGTTATATTAGCTGAAATCATTCCTCCATCATAGGGGTAGGACAATGAAAGAGATTTTCTTAGGGTATCATTTTTGATTGAAACATCGAGTTCATCATATTGGTTACTGATAAAGTTTTCTATGTAATCTTCTGCGCCCATTAAATACCAATGTGTCTGCGCATAATGATCAGTATTAATTGTTTTTTTAACTGCAAATTTAATATCCTCGATAATAGCTATCGATATTACAGCCATTATGGACATAATAAGTAAAGTTGTGAGTAAAACTGTGCCCTCTTCTTTGGATTTTTCAGTCATAAGTTCAACTCAAAAAAATGTTCCGTCAGGTCATTATTTTTATCAGTTACCTCTAAAACGATTGCCCTTACCAACGGAATTTCAATATTACCAAACCTAATATCTGAATTATTAACTTTTATCATTGAGTTGTTTTCGTATTTTATGCCTTTTATCTTTATATCTTCAATATTATCGAGCAATACTAATCTATAAGTACTAGGCATTTGACCAGGGTTTTCATGTTCATACGAAATCCTAATTAAGGAATCCTCTTCAAAAACATAATTTACTCTCTCTAAGTCTCCACGCTTTTCCAACCCTCCAGGATTCTCCAAACCGCGGCGAGTAAAACTAAGTAAAACAGTACTATCTGAAAATAAAGAATAAGGCCTTTTATCTCCTAACTGATCCCTGCTGGCGCGCAAAGTTATAGCCGACATATCATTTTTAATAATAGTTCGAGCAATGTTAAGTTCACTCAACTCATCCATGGCTGAGGCTAATTGCTCTTTAGTTTTTAGGCTTTGAGTCAGAGCAATCGTTGCACCTATTGAAATAATAGAAAAAATAAAAAGCGAAACTAATACTTCAACGAGGGTAAATCCTCTTTGATTAATACAAGAATTGTTTATCATGGTTTCGCTAATCGAAAAGCAGTTCGTTTTATAATTAACTGCTGAGTTTTTTTATCAATTACTTCTACCTTAATTTCATAAAAATTTTTGCTTGGTGTTTTTGTAACCTCCGCTTTCCAATCGAAGCTTTTTCCCATAACAATGCTATCACCGGTAATTATTCCCATCTGTAAGGGTAAAATTTTTAATTCTACAATCTGATTGTCGGCAACAATAGCTGCATATGATTTATTTTGTAGAACACTTGCTGTTCGAACAGACTCCATACTACTTCGAGTAAGTCCAATTATTGCAAGGCTAAAAATTAGAAGAGAAGCTAAAACTTCTATCAATGTAAAACCATCATCCCTCATTTTGTGAGTTTTACAACCTCAACACCATTGTTCATGTGTGATGAAAATGAATATAAATAATCAGAATCTGAGATTTTTAATCTAAAAGGGGTAATGAGGCCATTAGGCTTGAACAGAAAAATTGGGATTGTATTTTCTGGTATATCAAGTTTTTTTCCCGATTGGTACATTTCAAAATTCAAGCCTTCAGGCCATTCTGTTGAGGTGGTTTCTTCCCATTGGTTATTAGTAAAAGTATAAAATGCATATCCATTATCTGAAAAACCAAATGATGTCGCTCTACCACTGACTAAGCTGTCATGGATTAAAGCATTAAATCCGTGTGAAAGTTTTTTTGCTTGAAGATCAAGATCTGATGAGGATTGGGGCATGAATAAAATTACAGCAGATGACATAAGCCCAATAATAAATAAAACTATTAAAACTTCTATGAGTGAAAAACCATCCGATTTGGATTTATTTTTCACTCTTATTTATCCCAGCTGACTATATCTTCATCCGCAGCCTCTCCCCCAACTTCGCCATCAGCGCCATAAGATATAATATCATAAACATCGTTTTCTCCGGGGTATATATAAACATAAGGACTACCCCACGGGTCGTCGGGTAGTGATTTTAAATAACCCCCCTTTCGGTAACGCTCTTCATCCACGCCACTTGGTAAAGACTTTAGAGCTGCTAAACCCATTTCTTGCTCTGGATAATCGAGCATATCTAAACGATACATCTCCAACCCTTGTTCAAGTATTCGTATATCAGATTTTGCTCTTATAATTTGTGCCTTACCTGTTTCTGGAATAATGGTAAGCGCTACTCCCACAACCATTATAGATATGATTGCCATAGTCACCAACACCTCTATCAATGTGAAACCTTCATCTTTTTCTAAAAACTTAATTTGATCTCTTAATCTCAGAATGTTCATTTTAATCTCCTCAAACGATAAGCGTATTAAGTTGTAATATTGGCATAAAAATAGCACCAATAATTAATAAAATAACCCCAGCTAAAAGAATAATAATTAAAGGTTCTAGCAAAGATAAAAATACGTCAGTAGACGAAGAGAATTCATCCTCTAAATACTCAGCAGATTTCGCAAGCATTCCAGATAAATCCCCGCTTACTTCTCCTCCTGCAATCATCTGTATTACAATTTGCGGAAAAACATTTGCATCACGTAGGGCATTATTAATGGTTAAACCCTCATTAACCTTTAACGCAGCATCTACAACAGCTTTTTTCATAATACTATTTTGTAATGTATGCGAAGATACCTCCAAAGCTGTTAATATAGGAGTTCCACTATCCACTAAACCAGACATAGTGCGAGAAAATCTAGCGGCATTCATATCTTTAATTATTTTACTAATAACTGGTAGGCTTAGTAACATTTTGTCCCAACGCAGTCGGAAAGTTACTTGCCTTAAAAGACGTGAGAAAAGTAAGAAACAAGCACACATGGAAATTAATAAAATTAGTCCCCATTGCTGCATCCACTCAGATAGAACTATGACGACTATTGTTAATGTTGGTAAGTCCTGTCCAAAACTATCAAATTGTTGAACAACTTTAGGAACAACTACAACCATTAAAACAACAACAATAGTCAAAGCTACAATTGATAGCACTATGGGGTAAGCCGTAGCGCCTCTTACTTTTTGCTTAATCTTCTGAGCTCTCTCTAAATCATCAGCAAGTCTACTGAGAACAGAAGCAAGGCGGCCAGAGGTTTCGCCAGATGCAACCATTGCAATATATAATTCAGAAAAGGATGTAGGGTGGCTTTTTAACGCGTCAGACAACCTTAAGCCTTCCATAACTTGCGAGCGCAAAGATAATAAAATAGTTTTAATAAAATTATTTTTAAATTGGAGTGCAGTAATTTTTAAAGCTTCCTCAACTGGGGTAGCGGCATCAATTAGAATTGAAAGCTGCCGCGTAGCTTGTGTAAGATTTTTATGTTTTATTCTAGGCCTTAAAAAGTTTGAAATTGACTGATCTTTGGGTTTGGAATTCGTAATTTTAACAGTTACAAGTTCTCGGGATCTCAGTATATTACGAGCATCTCTTGGAGAAGATGACATAATAGTGCCTTTTTGACGTTTCCCTTTTGAGTCTAGAGCTATGAAATCGTAAGCATTCAAATTCAAATCTCATCAGCAATGTTTGATTTGCAAACTCTTAAAACCTCTTGTGCAGAAGTCTCTCCGGATAACACTCTTTCAGCACCAGACCCAAGTAAAGATTGACGGTTTTTAAAAGCATAATTGCTTATCTCTAACTCACTCGCTCCATCATGAATGAGTGAGCGAAGATTTTCATCTAATGTTACAATCTCATATATACCTATTCTGCCTACATATCCGGTATTATTGCAATGACTGCACCCTTTTGCTTTGTAAAAGGCTTTTTTTAACTTTGAAATACCCAACTCTTCTTTTTCATTTAGGCTAGGCTCATATGTACATTTACATTTTTCACAGAGCCGGCGTACGAGACGCTGCGCAACAAGAGCAGTTATTGTTGATGAGAGTAAAAATGACTCTACCCCCATATCTCTCAAACGAGCAATAGCTGCTACCGCAGAATTTGTATGAACAGTTGATAAAACAAGGTGACCAGTCAAAGAAGCTTGAACTGCAATTTCTGCTGTCTCGGGGTCGCGGATCTCCCCAATCATAACCACGTCAGGGTCCTGTCTTAAAATTGCACGTAATCCTGCTGCGAAGGTCATGCCAATTTGGTTGTTAACTTGTGTTTGACCAATTCCGTCTAATGCATATTCAATTGGGTCCTCAACAGTAAGTATATTACGAGAACCATTATTTAAACAAGAAAGGCCAGCGTACAAAGTGGTTGTTTTGCCAGAACCTGTTGGTCCAGTAACTAATATGATACCATTAGGCCTTTTTAGGGCTGCCTCGAAAGGTTCAAGTGATTTAGGAGTCATGCCCAAATCTGAGAGCTCTAGACGCGAGGAGCCTTGCTCTAAAATTCTCATTACTAATCTTTCACCATGGCGTGACGGCAATGTAGAAACCCTTATGTCGATTGCTCTTTGCCCCAAGTTCAATGAAAATCTGCCATCTTGGGGAACACGCTTTTTAGCAATGTCCAGTTGGGCCATAACTTTGACTCGCGAAACTAAAACAGGTGATAAACGTGATGGTAAACTCAACATTTCTTGAAGTGAACCATCAATACGAAAGCGAATGGAAAGCCGCGCTTCGAAAGGTTCTATATGGATATCAGATGCCCGGTTATTTATAGCTTCTTGGAGGACACCATTGATAAGACGTATGACTGGAGCATCATCAGAAGTATCTAGAAGATCTGAAATCTTGGGTATACCATCTGCTAGAGCGTTTAAATCAGACGACTTACCTATCGCATCCTCTGCTGAAATAGATAGGTCAGAAGAAGCATAGACTTGCGCTGCCAATGTTTCAAACTCACCATTACTCACCTCTTTTAAAACAGCTGGTTTGGCTTGTACTCGACGCGCCTCAAGTATCGCTTCAAAAGTAGTAGAGGCACGATGAATAATAACAGCTTCGCTGTCTAAGGTGGTTATTAAGACACCATTAGCACGTGCAAAAGAATAATCTAACACTTGCTTTTTAGGTAATTTACTTTCGCTCATGATCACTCATAACGAATATGAACTGACGAGTCACGTCGGTTTTACCATCCAAGTCAAAGTCTATAAACTTTTAATCAGGAGCACATTTGCTTTTATTAAAAAAACCTCCTAAGCACGCCAAAATATCTAGTATAAATTTAGCTTACACACGTAGGAAATTCAAAAATGCTATCTATCAAAAATATTCACAAGCGGTTCGGCTCAGTTCATGCCATGAACAACATCAGTCTTGATCTTAAGCCTGGTTTATTTGGTCTTTTAGGCCCTAACGGAGCAGGGAAATCAACCCTAATGCGAACCCTTGCAACTCTGCAAAAACCTGATTCAGGTACAATCACTTATAATGGCATGAACATCGTGCACGATCCTGATACCATCAGGTCGGGTCTCGGCTACCTTCCGCAAGACTTTGGTGTTTACCCTAAAATGAGCGCTCTAGCGTTACTTGATCACATAGCAATACTGAAAGGTATTATAAATAAGGCGGAGCGAAAAGAGCAAATTGAAACGCTTTTGCAAATGGTTAATCTCTGGACACATAAATCAGCTTCGGTTGCTACTTTCTCGGGAGGAATGAAACAACGGTTTGGGGTAGCACAAGCTTTAATAGGTGATCCAAATTTAATTATTGTTGATGAACCAACAGCAGGACTCGACCCGCTAGAGCGACAACGTTTTTTAGATATACTCTCGCGTGCGGGTGACAATAAAATTATTATCTTATCCACGCATATTATTGAAGATGTTCGTGATTTATGCACTGATATGGGAGTTATGGGTGAAGGAGAGTTAATCGTTCGCGGCGCACCAGAAGACTTAATAAAAAACATCAAAGGTCAAGTTTGGATAAAACAAATTGATAATGATCAGGAAGTAGAAAAACTTAAAATCGAGATGCAGGTATTATCAACACGGCGGCTTCGAGGGGCAACAGTAGTAACTGTCCTTAATCCAAGCAAACCAAATAAAGGCTGGAAATCAAAAGATATACTTTTAGAAGACGCTTATTTTGCTTATCTAAATGGCTTCATGAGTAATAAAGATTAGTTATGCTGTCTAAATTACTAAAATTCGAACTCTCTGTTCATTTAAGACAAATAAGCTTTTGGGTAGCTTTTGCTGTAATGCTTGGAATAGGTATTGCTTTTGCATCCTTAGAAAACTTTTCCATTGGTACAGGCGCAGGCTCTAAAGTCAAAGGAAATGGGGCAATTCCAATTGCATTAACAGTTTCTGCTTTCGGTCTTTTTTCTATCTTTTTTTCAGCTGTATTTGTTGTTACCGGCGTGATGCGAGATGAAACCTACAAGTTCATGGAAATCATACATTCCACAAAAGTTAAAACCATAGACTTAATCGTTTCTAGGATGCTAGGCGTTTGGATTGCTACCGTTTTAAGTTTAATAGGTATAGTTATTGGCACAATGGCTGGGCAATTCATGCCTTGGGCGGATTCAGAAACTTTCCAACCATTTAACATATTACATTTCGTGCAGCCTACAATTTTATTCATAGTGATAAATGCTCTGCTTGTTTCAAGCATTTATACTTTAATTGCCGTATCAACGCGAAATAAAGCATTCGTATATGTAAGTGCTGTAGGTTTATTTGTACTCTACATCATTGCAGGTATTATAGCAGGTGAAAATCCCGATGAATGGTTAGCAGCACTAATAGACCCTTTTGGCGGAACATCTCTAGCACTCGAGACCCAATATTGGCCTGCAGCCGAACAAAATAATAAGATGGCTCCACTTTCAGGATGGCTTGGATTTAATAGATTAATTTACCTAGCTTTGAGTTTATTTATTTTTAGCGCAGCGTACAAGTTATCTGTTCGCGGTTTCAAAAATGGGAAAATTAAAAGCAAAAAAAATAAAAATGAAAATACAAAAGTATCAACGTATATAAGCCCTATAAAACCGAACCTTGGAAGAATATATTCTCTGAAATCATTTTGGTTGCGTATAATATTTGAATATAAATCTACCGTGAAAACAACTGCATTCATTATATTGTTTGCAATAGCCCTTGTACTCTTTGGGATTACTCTTTTCGCATCCTTATATTTAGGCGCAAGCACATCTCTTCCAACATCCAATCTTATGACGGAATTAGCGATAGGATCCATGCTTATTCCATTGGTTATTATAATGGTATTTTTTGGTTCTGACTTGATGTGGCGCGATAGAACATCCAATATTCACGGGATACTTGATGCTACTCCGGTAAAAAATAGCACACTTTTATTTGCTAAATGGGGCGCTTTAGCATTACTCATTTTAACATTAATACTGGGCCTTTTAGTTGCAGGCATGATTGCACAGCTTATTTTTGGCTGGGGTAATATTCCTGTAGTCCCTAGTACATTTTTAGCTATAGGTCTGGTAAGCTTTTTCACCACTTTCTTTTTTCAAGGAATGCTGGTTATGTTTATTCAAAACTTTATGCCTGGAAGAATAATTGGGATGTTTGTAGGTGCAGGCGCTCTAGTGTCTCTTATATTCGTAATAGGAAACCTACCCTTTTATCACCCGCTAATGAACTATGGGAGTATAGGCGCTGGGGCTTATTCCGAAATGGGAGGCTTTTCTGCACCTAAATCTTATGGCTGGGAATTTGCTTACTGGGCTGGTTTTTTATTAATTCTCGGTACAATATCTACATGGATATGGAGAAGAGGTTATCAAGTCAGTTTGGCAGGGCGTCTACGAAGCATTAGAGATAATCTAACGGCTTATTCCTTGAGTGCAGCTATACTTGGTGTTTCTTTATTTCTTGGTTTTGGAGTTTTAGGTTCTCAGAGCTACACAGCAGAAAAATATGTTAATTCTAATCAGGTTGAAAAAATCAGGGCAGAATTCGAAAAAAGTGTTGCCGGTATTTGGCAGGACCTTGAACCCAGAATAACAAAAGTTAGCGTTCTAGCCGACTTTTTTCCAGAAAATCAAACAGCCACTTTTGATGGTACATACATAATTGATAATCCGCATGAAGAAACAATCGAAAGAGTTACCCTTTCTTCTGGGGTAGGAATTGATAACATTACAAAATTGAAAATTGAGGGGGGGACTGAAGTTGCAGACGATGATATAAGTAAAAAATTAAAGAAAGAATATGACATACTAACTATAAAATTTGATCCAGCGTTAGCTCCCGGGGAGAAAAGGGAAGTAAAATTTTCTACAAAATTTAACGGTTCAACTCTCACAGAAAGTTCGGATATACTACGTAATGGAACATTTTTAAATAATAGTGACGCATTGCTTATCTTTGGAAATCTTGAAACACAATTCATTTCTAATCCAGACAAAAGGCGTAAATATGATCTGGGGGATAGAGTGGAATGGCCAGACCGCGAAAATGAAGAAGCTCGTAAATATCACTTATTAACATCTGCTTCAGGCTATGCTGACTTTGTAGATTTTGATGCAAAGATTTGCACTACCGAAAATCAAATTCCTGTTGCACCCGGAAAATTTATTAGCGAAGATATTTCTAATGGCCGTCGCTGCAGGGTTTATAAATCAATCAACCCTATTTTAAACTTCTTTTCCTTCATGACTGCTGAATACGAACTGCAGAGGCAAACATGGAATAATCCAGCAGGTGATAATATCGATTTAGAGATTTATTTTCATCCAACGCACAATTATAATATTGAACTAATGTTTGACTCAATGAAACAAGCTTTAAGCACCTACACGGAAACCTTTAGTCCTTATCAATACGCTCAGCTTAGAATTATGGAGTTTCCCTATCAAAGTTTTGCTCAAGCCTTTGCAGGAACTGTGCCTTTTTCAGAAAATATTGGGTTTGTTCAAAATCCAGGGGATTCGGATGATCCTAAAAGAGTTGACTATGCAAGCTATGTTACCATGCATGAGATTGGTCACCAATGGTTTGCGCATCAATTAATAGGCGCGTTTGCAAAAGGCTCTAACCTTCTATCAGAAGGCTTAACTGAAAATGCAACTATGTTAGCATATGAAAATCATTATGACTTTACTAAGGCCAGAAGAATGCACGAAGAGCGTACAACGCAGCAATACCTCACACAGAGAACTTTTGATAATGATGATGAACCTGTACTAGCTAAAGCTGAGGGACAGCCTTACCTCAACTATAATAAAACAAGCTGGGTTTTCTGGGGAATGAGGCATATAATTGGAAATGAAGTAGTTCAAAATTCTGTAAAAAGAATGCTACGGGAACATAATGGTAATATGGGAGCTCCCTATCCTACTACTTTAGAATTAATTAAAATTTTGAATGAAGAAGTTAACCCTAAATATCACAAATTAATTGATGATTATTGGAATAAAATTACTTTCTGGGAATTGTCTTTCACAAGTGACGTCGAAATATTACAAAAGGATAAATCTTTCGAAGTATCCGTGCCAATAACTCTTGATAAAAAATATGCAGCAGAAAAAGACGGCAAAGAAACATCCGTAAGTGATATTGAGGAAGAGAGCTTGAATGAATGGGTTGAGATTAGCTTTTATATAGAGGACCCTGAGGATGACTTGGGTGCAAACCCATTCCATTCAAAATTGGTGCAATTATCAGAGCCAAAAACTGTATTAAAATTCAATTTAGAGGAAAAACCTAAATATATTGTGCTTGACCCAAAACGTGCTCTTATTGAACGGAATGTAAAAGATAATACAAAATCTACAATGTAATATCTAATTGAATTCATTCAAAAGACTATCATTGCTTGCTCCTTCTTCTTTTGTGCACTAAAGGAACAAAAAAATGCTGAGCTAAGAGCTGAATTATGAAAATTAATGGTAATGAAATACGCCAAGGCAATATTATAAAGCACCAAGATACGCTCTGGGTTGCCGTAAAGTGCAACGCAGTAAAGCCAGGAAAAGGGGGCGCATTCAATCAAGTTGAGCTAAAAAATATACTTGATGGCCGTAAATTAAATGAAAGATTTCGAGCAGCAGAGACTGTAGAGAAAGTCCGTTTAGAGCAAAAGCCTCACACTTTTCTATACGCGGAAGATGATATGTTGATATTTATGAATTCAGAGAACTATGAACAAATCGGCCTGCAAAAAGAATTTGTTGGAGATCAATCTGTTTACTTAGATGATGGTATGTCTGTGGACGTAGAGTTTTATGAAGAACGTGCCATTTCTGTTGCTCTTCCAGATCAAGTAATACTTACTGTTGCAGATACTGAACCTGTTGTAAAAGGCCAAACAGCAGCTAACTCTTACAAACCCGCAACACTTTCGAACGGAGTTAGAACGACTGTACCTCCTTTTGTTGGAGTTGATGAACGACTGGTCATATTCACAGAAGATGGCTCATATGTTAAGCGTGCAGATTGATGACTACTCATACTGAAGCCACCAGCCATCTTTCTCCATTAATGCGAGTTATGCAATTTGCAGCGCGAAAAGCCTCTCGTAACTTATTAAGAGACTTCGGAGAACTCGAGCATATCCAAGTTTCACGGAAAGGGCCCGCTGATTTTGTTTCTAGGGCTGATAAAAAAGCTGAAGAAACTATTATTGAAAGCTTATTAAGAGACAGACCCGGTTACAGCATACTTGCCGAAGAATGTGGGGAAATTAGCGGAACAGATAAAACACATAAGTTCATCATTGATCCTCTTGATGGAACTACAAACTTTCTTCATGGAATTCCACATTTTGCAATATCTATAGCATTAGAACGGGAGATAGATAATAATCCAAAAGAACTTGTAGCTGGTGTAATTTACAACCCTATAACAGATGAAATGTTTTTTGCCGAAAAAAACAAAGGTGCCTTCTTAAATGATGGAACAAGAGGTGGCGGAGATAGACGTTTAAGACCAGCTAAACGTGATATTTTTGCAAATGCTATTTTTGCCACAGGAATTCCGTTTCTGGGTCGCCCAGGTCACACTAAATTCTTAAAGGAACTGCATCAAGTTATGGGACGGAGCGCTGGCGTCAGGCGTATGGGTTCGGCCGCGCTTGATTTAGCTTGGACAGCAGCAGGGAGATATGATGGTTTTTGGGAACGTGGATTAGCTGTATGGGATATAGCGGCTGGAGTACTTATAGCCCGTGAGGCCGGTCTTCGCGTCGAGAGCTTAACCCAAGGAGATGTTTTAGATACGGGCGACATAATAGCTACTAATGAAATGCTTCATGAGCCATTATTAAAAAACTTATCTTAACAATACTTGACGCATTAATAACACTACTTTATATGCCCATCCAACTAGCGGAGGACCACATAAAGTAAGTCCGTGGAAATAGGCTGAGGAGCCACAAAATGAAAAAAAATACACACCCAGATTATCACATGATTACTGTCCAAATGGTAGATGGATCCACTTATCAAACGCGATCCACGTATGGAAAAGAAGGTGATACATTAGTTTTAGATATAGATTCAAAGTCCCACCCTGCTTGGACAGGCGGTGAGGGTAAACTTATGGATAGAGGTGGCCGCGTATCACGCTTCAAAGATAAGTTCGCAGGTTTCGGAACCTAATCAAAAATTTAGAATGAAGCGTCCATAGGGCGCTTTTTATATATACGCTGAGCGAATTCTTTCAATCTGATCAGCCACTGTGTTTCCTTTTTGAGCAGCTATAGAACCATAAAGAGAACGATCAAGGCGAGCGATTTGATCGTAAAGACTCACAAGGTCTTCAGTTAAACCTCTAAATTTTAAAAAACTCGCGGAGTTAATATTATTAAATTGTGAAACCGTTAGCTCTCCCAATTCTGTCTTGCTAGAAAGGCGATGTTCAGATTGGCAAGCGTCAAGTGAGCTTATTTTTTTATTTTTGAGTGAGACCTGAACTTCAATCCATTTTTTCAACTGATCAATGAATTCTTTGCATTGGCTCTCTTGAGATAATATAATATTCCTTTGACTTTCTTCACCTGCTGCATAGTCCTTATCAAAAAAAACTAAAATACTAGAATTTAGATATGAAAGCTCCTCAATTAGGTTATCTAGTAGATCTGAGTTAACAAACTCAACTAATCGAGCTTCAGCTTGAGATCGAAACGTACCTAGTGAACCTCCATCTGGGTTTGTTTTATTTTTTTTAGAATTCATTACTTAACTTTAGTACACTGGTTTATTTCACATCATCAGTTAATAACTCTACCTTGCTGCTTTGCAACCGCTAGATCACATTTGGGTAAATCATTTTTTCGAAGAAAACAGTTGATCAGCCGCTGATAAGTCAGAATTTTTCTTCAGCAACTCTTTTTCAAAGCGTAAAATTTCATTGTTAAATACTTTTATTCTTACTTTAAGCTCTTCAATAGATAAACCATAGAGATCTTCATTGATATGATAGTTTTCCAAGGCACTCTTTACATCATTTTCCATTTCAAACTTCTCTTGCTATAATTTAATATACACCTTATAGATAAATTCTGAATTAGAAACACAGTTTTTAAATTCAGAATTTGCCCCGCGAAGCGGGGTTTTTTCTTGGCTAAATTTGGAGGCCCCATGACGCAGATACTAATGCCAAAAGCAACAGCAGTATGGCTGATAGATAACACTGGAATGACTTTTAAACAAATAAGTGAATTCTGTGTATTACATATCCTTGAAGTTGAAGGTATTGCCGATGGCGATGTGGCCGCTGGCATACTAGGCGCAGATCCAATCGCAAATGGCCAAGTCAGCCGTGAAGAAATCGAAAAAGCAGAAAAAGATAGTAATTATGCTATGAAAGCAAACACATTCGATAGTGATACCTTACAATCTAACAAATCTAAGAAAAAAGGACCGCGCTATACTCCGCTTTCTAGAAGGCAAGATCGTCCTGATGCTATTGCATGGATTGTTAGATATCACCCAGAAGTGTCAGATGCTCAAATTTCCAAATTAATTGGTACAACTAAACCAACAATCAATTCTATACGTGAACGCACACATTGGAAAATCAATACTATTAACCCCATTGACCCTGTCTCCTTAGGGCTTTGTACCCAAATCGATTTAGATAACACAGTAAAAAAAGCATCCGATAAAAAAGCAAAGCTTGAAGCAAAAACTCAACAAGAGACTGGAGAGAGCTTAAAGCCAGTGGAAAAAACTACTGTAGAGACTGATACAAACCAGTCTAAAGTTGAGCATACTTTAGAAAGCTTGTTTAAGCCCTCAAAAGTATAATTGTTTTCAAATTCAAATTACTTAGTCTCATATATCATCTATGCTTTGCTTCTTTGGCATCGTGTAGTTTAAGGCTAAGCGGCCTCCGTCCACATATATACATTGACCTGTGATATAACTACTGTCTTCGCCTAATAAAAAAGCAGCCACCCCTGCAATCTCATCAGGTAAAGCAAGACGTCCTAATGGTGTTCGAGAATAAATTTTATCAAGTCCGTCGCCAGCCACATTTGAAAGCATATCAGTTTTCACCGAACCGGGTCCAATTGCATTTACTCTTATCCCGTAAGGTGCCAACTCAAGAGCCATGGACTTAGTAAGTTGAAGTAGCCCGCCTTTTGATACAGTATAAGCTAAGTAGTCTGGTATAGCGACGGTATCGTTTATTGATGACATATTAACAATCGAGTACGGTCGGTCAGTTAACCTCGAACGGTCTTCTCTACTTTCTATTTCAGAAACAAAATAGTTAGCAACAGCTTTTGAGACTAAAAATGAACCCTTTAGATTAGTAGCTATAACACGGTCAAAATCATCTTCAGGTAAATCAAGAGCACCTCCTTTAACAGCAATACCTGCGTTGTTTATCAAACCATCAATATGTCCGAATGCGGCAAGTGATTCTGCAATTAAATTATGAACCTCAAGCTTTTTTGAAATATCACACTCAACAAATAAGGCTTCATCATTCCCGAAACCCATTTCTTTGATGGCTTGCTGGCCTCTAACCTTGTCAATATCGGCCAGAACAACCCTGTAACCATCCTCAAGCAACCTACGAGCACAAGCAAAGCCAATTCCATTTGCAGCACCAGTTACAATAAACACACGGTCCATTTTTTAATTCCTTAATTTTTATATAACTTGGAAAACCATAGAAGATATCTAATTTAACACAAGACTGAGTTTAAGTAACGGGGCCCATAGAAAAAATTTTAGTGTTATCTCTCGAGATAAGCTATAAAATTTAAAAAATTTTTCCATTTGACCCTCCCGCTGCATTAGTTATTGTGTATGGCTTTCTAGCGTGGGATTAAAAGAGAGCTACCATGACAGTTCCAATAGCAATCATTATGGGTTCAAATTCAGATTGGCCTACTATGAAACATTCAGCAGATGTGTTAGATGAGCTTGGCATTAAGTACGCAACAAAGATTATTTCAGCACACCGAACGCCTGATAGGCTTGTAAATTTTGCTAAGAATGCACAATCAGATGGATACAAGGTAATTATTGCTGGCGCCGGTGGAGCGGCTCACCTACCAGGAATGGTGGCATCAATGACACATCTACCAGTTCTTGGTGTTCCAATAGAGTCTAAAGCTCTTTCTGGAATGGATAGCCTTCTTTCGATAGCTCAAATGCCGGGTGGAATACCGGTTGGAACATTGGCAATAGGAAAAGCTGGTGCAAAGAATGCAGGAATTTTGTCTGCATCTATTTTATCGGTTTCAGATAAGGAAATTGAGCAATCTTTGGTCTCTTGGCGAAAAGCACAGTCTAACTCAGTTAAAGAATTCCCTGAAGGTTAAAGTCATGTCAGGTGAAGAAAAAATACTGCTCCCCCCCGGTAGCACAATTGGAATAATTGGCGGTGGTCAATTAGGAAGAATGCTTAGCACTGCAGCATCGCGACTAGGATTTCATTGTCACATATATGACCCACACATTTCCGGGCCTGCCGCAGAAGTTTCAAAGTTTGAAACAAACGGTGAATATGATGATTTGAAACGCATTAAAGCCTTTGTTGAAGCGTGTGATGTCATCACTTACGAGTTTGAAAATGTCCCAGCACTGACAGCGGCCTTTGTTGAAACAATAAAACCACTTTATCCTGGATCTTTTCCTCTCAAAATTGCTCAAGACCGTTATATAGAAAAAAAATTTATTCGTGATGAGGCTAACGTTCCTGTCACAGAGTTTGAAAAAATAAGTTCTCTTGATGACTTAAAAAAAGCAATCAGAAAGATAGGACTGCCTGCAGTTTTAAAAACAAGACGTTTTGGTTATGATGGAAAAGGTCAGTTCATAATTAAATCACAAAATGAAATATCTGCTGCTTGGGAAAGTATGAAAGATAGCCCTGCAATACTTGAACAGTTCGTAAATTTTAAAAGAGAGGTTTCTGTAGTTGCTGCTAGAAGTCAATTAGGGGAAACTGCTTCTTACCCTTTAATTGAAAACATACATAAGAACCACATTTTACACAGAAGTGTTGCGCCGTCAGTTTCAGATAATAAGAATGCACAAAATATCGCTTTAAAAGTTTTAAATTCATTGGATTACGTAGGTGTAATAGCAATTGAATTTTTTGAACAAGAGAATGGTGACCTGCTTGTTAACGAAATAGCACCACGTGTTCATAATTCTGGTCACTGGACACAAAATGCAGGTTGCGTTGATCAATTTGAATTACATATCCGCGCAATAACAGGTTGGCCTATGGGTGATACTAATCCAAAAAATAAAGTGGAAATGACTAATTTAATTGGAGATGACTATAGAAATTTAAATGAAACCTCTAAAACATCAAAAACATTTATTCACCTTTATGGTAAGAAAACAGTTAAGCCAGGCAGAAAAATGGGCCACATAAACCGAATTGTAAACTAGTGAATAATCTCATTAACTATGTCTAAATCAATTGATAAAAATAAATTTCAAGACCCTAACTACACTTTAGGCGGCGATATCAGAGCTTCAGTTTCATTTCATAAATTCAGAACATTATGGTTTAACCTTGGTTCGCAATGTAATATTGAGTGTAAGAATTGTTACATTAAAAGTAGCCCACGGGCTGACCATTTTGTATATTTAAAGCCAAATGATATACTCCCCTATCTAGACGAAATAGACTCGATAAGTAAAAATAGAATAGAGATTGGCTTTACCGGTGGGGAGCCATACCTTAACCCAGATGCAATTGAATTATCAGAAATAGTACTTCAACGCGGCCACAAATTACTGATACTGACAAATGCAATGCGTCCAATGATGCGACCCAAAGTACAAAAAGGCTTACTTACTCTTAAACAGAAATACGGAAATAAGTTAACTTTGAGAGTAAGCCTAGATCATTACACAGAAGAGGGTCATGATAAAGAGAGGGGAAAGGGTAGTTTTAGGCGCGCGCTTGAAGGGTTAAATTGGCTTGATGAAAATAGCTTTCTCATAAACATCGCAGGAAGATCTGAGTTTGCGGAGAGTGAGTATGATGCAATACAAGGTTATCATGAACTCATAAAAAGAAATAAATTGAAGATTGATTTGGATAATAAAGAAATGCTTACTTTGTTTCCAGAAATGGATGAAAATATTGATGTCCCAGAAATTTCTAAAAATTGTTGGAGCATTTTAAATGTGCAACCTAGAGATATGATGTGTGCAACATCAAGAATGGTAGTGCGCCGTAAAAATGAAACTGGTGCGTCTGTTCTTGCTTGTACACTTCTGTGGGATAATAAGCAATTCGAGACAGGAAAAACACTAAAGCAAAGTATGAAACCGGTACAATTAAACCACCCTCACTGTTCAAAATTCTGTGTATTAGGGGGCGCTAGCTGCTCAGGTTAAACTTTAAAATGCTTAGAGAGCCTTAAATCTTGAGCTTGGTAATGAGAGCCATTTTGTCCATATAAAAAATCAGGTATATCCATCATTGGTTCAAAAACTAATTTTGCAACTGGTTGACCATGTCGGAGTAAAAAAGGTACATCCCTACCTCGAACCTCTAACACCGCTCGTGATCCCTCACCCCCAACATCAGCCATACCAAAGCCTGGATCAAAAAATCCTGCATAATGAGCCCGAAACTCGCCTATTTCTGTCGCTATTGGAGCCATTTCTGCAGCCTCATTTCTTGGGATAGACACAGACTCTTTAGAAGCAAGAATGTAAAATTCATCTGGATCCAAAACTAATTGACTGGTTTCCGCAAACAATGGTTCCCAATAATCACGAGCAATATGCCCATCAACAGCAGATATGTCTACAAGCCCAGCATGCCTCCGTGCACGCCATCCAACAATATTACTATCAAAGCCCTGCAAATCTATACTCACGGTCTGGGTTCTGATAGTTTTTGCAATACCTTTCCTAAATCGCATTTGCACCAAGCGATCTCCAGGCTTTACAAGTATTGAGAAAGTTCGGGGGGCAATTTCTACATATAGAGGGCCTTGATAGCCATTTGGAATTACGTCAAAACTATTGGCGCCGTCACAAATGACTCTTGTAAAAACATCTAATCTTCCTGTTGAACTTTTAGGGTTTGCCCTAGCACTTAAATAATCCGGTAAATTTAACGCTTCTTGAAGCGGAACGAGGTACACACAGCCAGTTTCTAAAACAGCCCCTGAACTCAAGTCAATTTCATGCATTTTAACATCTGAAAGACACTGTTTTATAGTTCGGTTTTTTCCTGGCAAAAAACTAGCTCTAATACGATAGGCTTTGTAACCTAAACTTAAGTCAAGAGATGCGGGTTGTAATTGCGTCGATCTCCCACCCAAGTCAGCGTTTGGACAAGTAATATGACCTGACTCAATCAGCTTTTTTATGACCTGTTTTGGTGAAATACCTTCATTCATAACTATCGATTAACATCCTTGACGTTTGAAACAACCCTCAAGTTAAATATTTCAGTGGAGACATACAAAAAGTCTTGCTAATATAGCGTACAAAACTAAGAGATAGCCTCTTACTCTGTAATAAACTAAAAAAAGAGATCCATAATGCAAAATTCAGCAGTTCCATTATTTGAATGCAGAACTAAAGACGTTGTTATAAGAGTGGAACCTGAGTATTTATCCGAACAATCGAACCCTTATGACTCGAGATTTTTTTGGGCTTATACTGTAGAAATTGACAACCAAGGTATTGAGGATCTTACGGTTACAGAACGGTTTTGGCAAATAGCAGACTCAAGAGGCCAAGTTCACGAAGTACGTGGCAATGGAGTTGTTGGAGAAAATCCAGTAGTTAAACCTGGTGAAATATTTCGATACACAAGTGGTGCCCCATTAAGTGCTCCATCTGGTATGATGAGAGGCACATACACTGTAAAAGAGGCGATAAGTGGAAAATCATATGATGTTAATATCCCAGCATTTACGCTTGATAGCCCACATGAAGGTTTGATATTAAACTAATATTGAGAGGCACCAATGCTCTTTGAGAATAAACTAATTAAACCGAATAGTCTAAAATGACAGAATCTCGTAAAAACATTATGGCTACAGATCTAGCCTCCCTTATATCATCCCGAATTTGCCACGATTTAATAAGTCCTATAGGGGCACTCAACACAGCTATTGAAGTACTCGATGATACCAGTTCAGAGGAGATGCATGAAGATGCTCTGAGGTTAATTAAGTTAGCTGCTTCACAGGCTAGCGCTAAACTAAGTTACTTGCGCATTGCTTTAGGCAGCAATAGCACATCCAAAGGGGTAATGAATCTAGAAAAATTGAAATTCCTTACAGAAAACATGTTTAATACAGATAAACATAGGTTTTATTGGGCAGCTAGTGAGCTTAAATTAGAAAAAAATATAGTGCGTATACTACTTAATATCTTAATATTAGCAACGCAAAGCGTTCCGAGAGGTGGTCAAATAGCTATTGAGATTGAAGAAAAATCTAAACAAATCAACCTAGTAATTTCTGCAACTGGTATAAAATCGAAACTAGATAAACAAACAGAAGATGCATTGAAGGGGAACGTGGATTCTGAAGAATTAGATGGCAGGGTAATTCAACCTTTTTTCACTGGAATGCTTATAAATGATCTTAATGGTCAAATAAAGGCTTTTGAAACCGACAAAAATATAATTTTTAATATTTCCTTACCAATTGATCATTAAAGAATAATCCTTTTTTAAAATAAATTCAGATCCTTTTAACTTTTTGAGTTGTAGAGTGAATCTATGCAAAATAAAATATCACACTATTCAACTCAAAAACATATTTTTAAGTTTTTTGTAAATACTGAATCAAGAAATACAGAAATTCCTCAAGTCTATACGAAAATTTTGAATAAAAAGCGGAACACTTTTCTCAAATTAAAAAAACACTCAAAATTTTGAAAAGTCATGCGTTAGTCCAAACTTGAATGCCTTACACTGGTTGACGCAAGAAAAAAGAGGCGTAAAAGACCTAATATTTTACTATAATGCCCAAGGAAGCTCATGAAAAATATAGAGACTATAAAGGATAAATATACATCCATTATCTATAATACCAATAATTTGAAAGACCTTGATAAGGTACGAATTTCAGCGGTAGGTAAAAAAGGTGAAATTTCGTGTATGATGCAAGAAATTGGAAAAATGTCTATTGATCAAAAGAAGCAAATGGGGCCGCTTCTAAATTCTTTAAAAAATGACATTATCAATCAAATAGATCAAAAGAAGAAAGAACTTGAAAATATTGCAATTGACAAAGCTCTCGAAAACGAAAGCATAGATATGTCACTTCCAATAAATCTTTCAGAGGGCACTCTGCATCCCGTACAACAGGTCATGGAAGAAATGGCGGTTATATTTTCAAGTATGGGATTTTCTATAGCATTAGGGCCAGACATAGAGGATGATTTTCATAACTTTACAGCGCTTAATTTCCCGCCAGGTCACCCAGCTAGGGATATGCATGATACTTTTTTCATGTCCTCTAAAAATGACGAGATAAAGAAGGTTTTACGAACTCATACCTCCCCAGTTCAAATTCGTACTATGATCAAAGATGAACCTCCAATACGCATAATAGCCCCTGGTAGAACTTTTCGGTGCGATAGCGACCAAACTCACACCCCGATGTTTCATCAAGTAGAAGGACTTTACATTGATAAAGGTATTCATATGGGACACTTAAAAGGGGTCCTAATGGATTTCGTATCTAAATTTTTTGAAACTGAAGTAGAAGTACAATTTCGTCCACATCATTTCCCTTTCACAGAACCTTCTGCCGAGATGGATGTGCGCTATGAAAGAATTGGCTCATCTATAAAAATTGGACAGGGTGGTGATTGGATGGAAATTCTTGGTTGTGGTATGGTGCACCCAAATGTTCTTCGTGCGTGCGGTGTAGATCCAGATGAGTATCAAGGCTTTGCATTTGGAATGGGAGTGGACAGACTTGCCATGTTAAAATACGGAATGCCCGATTTAAGAGATATGTTCTCGAGCGACACTAGGTGGTTAAAGCATTATGGGTTTGGGGCCCTTCAGCAAGCAAATCTCGCTACAGGATTGAGCTAATGAAATTCACTTTAAGTTGGCTAAAACAGCATCTCGAGACAGATGAGAGTGTTGATGAAATCATTAAAAAAATGACTCTTATAGGACTTGAGGTAGAAGGAGTTGAGAATCCTGCAGAACAACTAAGGTCCTTTACTGTTGCAAAAATTATCAACGCAAAAAAACACCCTAATGCTGATAAATTAAAAATCTGTACAGTTAGTACGTTGGATGGTGAAAAAACTATAGTTTGTGGAGCGCCTAATGCTAAAACAGGAATGAAAGTAGTTTATGCACCCATGGGGTCATATATACCAGGTGCAGACTTCAAATTAGACAAAAAGCCACGAAATATTCGAGGAATAGAATCATCTGGAATGCTTTGCTCGAGTAAAGAAATTGGCTTGAATGAAGACGATATAGGTATAATGGATTTAGATAACGATTTTACTGTAGGCACCCCTTTAGCTGAAGCCTTAGAATTAGACGATCCTATAATTGATTTTGAAGTAACGCCAAATAGACCTGACTGGCTTGGAGTTAATAGTATAGCACGTGAGCTTGCAGCAACTGGAGCGGGAAAACTAAAAACGAAATCTATAAAAAGTATTAAAGGTAAATTTACTTCTAATATTCAATTGAAAAATAATGCTTTAAATGAATGTCCGGTCATAATTGGTAGAGTTATCAAAAACGTAAAGAATGGACCATCACCAAAATGGTTGCAAAACCAATTGAAGGCAATAGGACTTCGCCCCATATCAGCTCTAGTTGATATAACAAATTTTATAGCATTTGATCGCGCTAGACCACTACATATTTATGATGCTGACGCGCTTTCAGGTAATATAACTGTCAGTCTTGGAAAAGAAGTTAAGTTTGATGCACTTGATGAAAAAAGCTATCATACAAATATAGAGGATGTAACTATATGTGATGATAAAGACGTTCTTGGCCTCGGTGGAATTATAGGTGGGTCTTCAACTGGCTGCAATATGAACACCACTAATATCTTCGTAGAGTGTGCCTATTTTAATCCCTTAACCATTAGGAAAACAGCAAAAAGACTCAGCATAAATACTGATGCTAAGTACAGATTTGAAAGAGGCGTAGACACTGGCTTTATAATGGAAGGACTAAATTTAGCCACTCAAATGGTTCTCGATATTTGTGGGGGCGAGGTAAGTGAAATCGTACAGTCTGGTGAGACTCCTGAGCCACCAAAAATAATAGAATTCAATTTAAGTTTAATAAAGAGTCTAACAGGTTTAGATATTTCTGAAGACAAGGTAATACAAATTTTATCTGATTTAGGTTTCAAAGTAGACATTAATTCAATTTGTTCTGTCCAAGTCCCTACTTGGAGGCGGGACGTTAAAGAAGGTGCAGATCTGGTAGAAGAAATAGTAAGAATATACGGGTATCATAATATTAAACCTGTAAAATTACCTGAATTTAATAAGACAGATTTGTACGAAAATACTATTAAACAAAGGAATTTAATTCATTCGCGCAGAGCGCTTGCAAACCGCGGGATGAATGAAGCAATAACCTGGTCTTTTGTTAAACACAGCCATGCTAAGATTTTTGATGGTGGATCTGATGATTTATTACTCGAAAATCCAATTTCTAATGATCTAAATTGTATGAGACCTACCGCACTTATTCACTTACTTTTAGCAAGTCAGAGAAATTCTGACAAAGGATTTCCTAATGTAGCACTTTTTGAGTCTGGGCCTATTTATACTGGAACTGAGCCGCAGGATCAACAACAGAGCTTGGCAGGCTTAAGGCGGGTTGTACCAAAACGTTCATGGAGTGGAACACAAATAGTTGATGTGTTTACGGCTAAGGGCGATGTTTTAAGTGCACTCAATAGTATGAATGTAAAAATTGACAATCTACAAAGTACCGACACATCTAAGAGTTATTGGCACCCAGGGCGATCCAGCCGTTTGCAAATGGGTCCAAAAAACATTTTAGCTGAATTTGGAGAAATACATCCGCGAATACTCAAAGAAATGGGTATCAATTGTAGAATTGTAGCCTTCGAAATTTGGCCAGACAGCATACCATTGAAGAAAAAAAATAAAAATAAATCACGACAAGAGTTATCATTGTCAGACTTTATGCCCATTAGCCGAGATTTTGCATTTATAGTAAAAGAAAGTGTAGACTCGAGAAAAATAATACAAGCTGCCAAATCCGTTGATAAAAACTTGATATCTGGAGTCAATTTATTTGATGTTTACAGGGGTAATGGGGTGGAAAAAGGTTACAAATCAATTGCTATTGAAGTAATATTATCTCCAAAATTAGCCACGCTAACAGATAATGATATAGAGGCGGTCTCTAAAAATATAATTACCTCTGTGGAAAAATCTGGAGGGTTATTAAGGGATTAACCCTGTGCTTTTGAAGCTCTAAAATGGTAGAACTGACCGGTTACGAGTGTAACTGGTATAATTTAAATTTGCACCCAATCTCACCCCGACACCCGATCTTACAGGAGCCAATGTTATACCATTGGCATATTGATAGTTGACTGCCATTCCAGCAACAAGGTATGCAGCACCATCTGCTCCAGGAAACCGCTGGTATATATATTCTACATCCTTCAAACCATAGACAAGTGTAAATACTTTTGAAACATCCATCCCACCGTCAAACCCAATTGATGGTCCTTGCCAATATAATTTCTTTTTTTGACCATCCTTCATCCAAAGAGTTCCCTGACCATATCTTGCACCAACAAAGGCCGCACCACTACCCTCTTGTCCTGTTATATAACCAACTGGTCTACCTCTATCGGAAAACAAGCGCTCTAAAGCAGAAGCCGCCGACTCAGAAGTAACTCCCAGATGGTTTGAAATTGCATAAAGTAGCTCACTTTCACTATAAGTCTTCTCTCCAGATTGACTAAGGTTTTCAGAATCAATCATAGTCGTGGTTGGGTCATTAGGGGCTGTGGCACAGCTTGATACAAACAAAGTTGCAATTCCTAAACCAATTTTTAAGAAATTTCGGTAATTTTTATAATATTTCAAAACACACCTCAAAGATATTCTTAGATTAAACCTACTAAATAATAAGACATTGCTTCAAGAGAGTTAACAAAAGGCAAAAATACTATACATTCCTGTACTTTATTTAACTTTTTAGTTAATTCGTTAGCAAACTTGCCGAAGCCACTTATATTTGATATGCTCAGCCTATGAATTATTACTTCTAGATAGTTTTTAACAATGAATTTACGTGATCTCAAATATATCTGTGCAGTTGCGGATCTAAAACACTTCGGGCGGGCGGCTGAGTACTGCAACATAAGTCAACCAACATTATCTGGGCAAATTAAAAAGCTTGAGAATGAACTTGGTGTTACTTTATTTGAAAGAAATTATAAAGTTATCCGAGTAACAGAAATTGGTGAAAAAGTTGTATCATTAGCCCGCCAAGCTAACTTAGCCGCAGATCAGATAAACAAGGTAGCAATAGCAGCTCAGGACCCTTTATCCGGTAGTATTTCTATTGGACTAATTCCTACCATAGCACCCTATTTAATACCTTTATTTGCAAAAAAATTACGAAAAAGTATGACAAAAATGACAATAAGGTATGTAGAGGACATAACCGATCGTTTAGTAGATAATATAATACATGGAAAATTAGATATGGCTGTCCTTGCTACATCACCTGTAGAAGAAACCCTAACATCTATTGAGCTTTTCTCAGAGCCATTCTGGTTATTATACCCAAAAAATCATCCCTTATCAAAGATTAATAATATACAAATGGAAGATGTAGACCAAGAAGATTTACTCCTATTAGCAGAAGGACATTGTTTTCGTGATCAAGCCTTATCGATTTGCAAATCACCCCAAAGTACTCAACAGCAATTTCTACAAGCAACTAGTTTAGAGACACTTATTAACTTAGTTATATCAGGCCAAGGAATAACTTTAATTCCGGCATTAGCAATTAGAAATAAATGGAACAGCAAATCGGAAATAATCAAAACAAAAATAAATGAGAAAAGCGCGCAAAGAAAGGTCTATCTGACTTTCAGGAAAGAATTTTCTAGATTACAAATTATTGATGCTCTAACGGAAATAATTAGAAATAGTTTACCTGAAACAGTTGCGACCTCTTGTTCCTAGTCTCAAAGCACTCTTGCTTATATTGTAATGCCCTTTAAGTAATCGAATATGATTATACAAAAAAATATACGCAATTTTTCTATTGTAGCCCATATTGACCACGGGAAATCAACATTAGCGGATAGACTTATATCATTCACTGGAGGGTTATCTGATCGCGAAATGTCGGATCAAGTCTTAGATAACATGGATATTGAGAAAGAAAGAGGAATAACAATAAAAGCCCAAACTGTTAGGCTCGATTACACAGCAAAAAATGGTCAAAATTATGTTCTCAACTTGATGGATACACCTGGCCATGTAGATTTTGCATATGAAGTTTCGCGAAGCCTATCGGCATGTGAAGGCTCTATACTTGTTGTAGATGCCTCGCAGGGAGTGGAAGCTCAAACGCTTGCAAATGTATACCAAGCAATTGATCATGACCATGATATTGTTCCAGTATTAAACAAAATTGACCTTCCAGCAGCTGAACCAGAACGTGTACGAGGGCAAATAGAAGAGGTTATTGGCATTGATGCCTCAGACGCAATAGAGTGTTCAGCTAAATCAGGCTTAGGAATTCAAGAAGTACTCGAAGCAGTATGCAGTCAACTTCCCGCACCTGAGGAAAAAGACCCCAATGTTTCCTTAAAAGCTATGCTTATTGATGCATGGTATGACACCTACATGGGAGTGGTTGTACTTTTCCGTGTAATTGAAGGGACTGTGAAAAAGGGTATGAGAATCCGCACTATGAATACTGGCGCAAGCTATACTGTAGATAAAGTTGGTTATTTTTTACCAAAGCCAACCGATGTATTATCCATAGGACCAGGCGAAGTTGGCTTCTTAACCGCATCAATTAAAGAAGTTGCTGATGCGGCTGTGGGCGATACCATTACAGAGGACAAGCGTCCTACAAGTATTCCTCTCGACGGCTTTAAACCAGCTCAGCCAGTTGTTTTTTGCGGGATTTTTCCTGTCGACGCAGCCGACTTCGAAGATCTCAGGGCAGCCATGGGTCGTTTAAGGCTTAACGATGCAAGTTTTAGTTATGAGATGGAAACCTCAGCTGCTCTTGGATTTGGTTTTAGATGCGGCTTCCTAGGATTGCTTCATTTAGAAATAATCCAAGAAAGACTAGAACGAGAGTTTAATCTCGACCTTATTACAACCGCTCCTTCAGTTGTTTACACTTTAAACATGAGGGATGAAGAAAAAATACAACTTCACAACCCAGCAGACATGCCTGACATAATGCAAATTGAGAATATTCATGAGCCATGGATCAAGGCTACAATTATGAGTCCAGACGAATACTTAGGTGGAATACTTAAACTGTGTCAAGATCGCCGCGGTGTACAAACTGGACTTACTTATGTGGGCTCAAGAGCAATGGTTGAATATGAATTGCCGCTCAATGAAGTAGTTTTCGATTTCTATGATCGATTAAAATCTGTTTCAAAGGGTTATGCGAGTTTCGACTATCAAAGCATCGGTCTTAAGGAAGGAGACTTAGTAAAAATGAGCATATTAGTTAATGGTGATCCAGTCGATGCCTTATCCATGCTCGTGCATCGTAATAATGCAGAAAGTCGTGGTCGACAGATGTGTGAAAGATTAAAGGACCTCATTCCAAGGCACCTCTTTAAGATACCTGTACAAGCCGCCATAGGGGGAAGAATAATAGCTCGGGAAACTATAGCTGCCATGCGAAAAGACGTAACTGCAAAATGTTATGGTGGAGATGCCTCACGTAAACGAAAACTTTTGGACAAGCAAAAAAAGGGTAAAAAACGAATGAGACAGTTTGGAAAAGTCGAAATTCCTCAGGAGGCATTTATTGCTGCACTTAAGATGGACGACGCTTAGTATAAAAAAGCATGATATTAGAATTTTAAACTAATCAATTTCAGTATTGTTTTCAAAAAACTTTACTGCGGCTGCATCTCTGTCAGTTATCTCTCCATTGCCCTCAAAATACTTCCAACTTCTTTCACACTTGTTAAATCCAGTCTCCTTCAAATCAGTTACATCTATTTTGCTGTTATCATCAGAAAGCTCACAAATACTGACAATAAGATAGTCAGCTAAAGTATCTGATGGGTTACAGGGGTCAGAGTATGAACTATTCAAACTTATTCCTAGGTTTGAGGCTGCTTTTACTAAATCTGAATTTTTTGGACCAGCTACAGATGCTTCAAGACTTGACTTTATTTGTTTCTCTCGTCGCATTGGCTCAATGGCTTCGGATACCTGACCTCTAAAGATTCTTATAGTTTCAATGTCTCTGGCTATATCTTGATTAAACCATTCCTTTGGAGCCTTTTTAAATAACTGAAGATGTACTGATGTTTCTTCATTTGGAAAGCGAGTTTTCCAGACCTCTTCCATCGTGAAACACATGACAGGGGCCAACCAAGTTGCGAGCCGTTGAAATATAATATCCATAACCGTCAAGCAAGCCCGACGCCTTAAGCTCAAAATAGGGTCACAATACAAAGCATCTTTCCTAATATCAAAATAAAATGATGATAATTCAAGTGTACAAAAATTAAATAGCATTGTAAAAATACGTTTATGGTCATGATCACGCACAAGTCGTTCATGCTCAAGTGTAATTTCAGAAAGGCGATGCAATACCCATTTTTCTAACCCTGGCAGCTCGGAATACTCAACGGTGTCAGCCAGATTATAACCATCTAGAGCTCCAAGCATATACCTAAGCGTGTTGCGTAATTTACGGTAGGTATCTACATTAGTTTGAATAATTTCACGCCCTATTTTTAAGTCAGTAGTTGTCTCTGAATTTGCAACCCAAAGTCTTAAAATCTCAGCCCCGTACTGCTTGTTGATATCCTCAGGACTCATTGTATTTCCTAATGACTTAGACATTTTAAGTCCCTTATCATCAACCACAAAACCATCGGTTAAAACTCCGTCATAAGGGGCTTCACCATAAACTGCACAACTCTCAAGTAGAGAGCTTTGGAACCAGCCACGATGCTGGTCTGAGCCTTCTAAATATAAATCTGCTCTACTAGGTAAATCAGACCGCGTTTTTAAACAAAATGCATGCGTGCAACCAGAGTCAAACCAAACATCAAGTATATCATTTACTTTATGCCACCCATTATCAACGTTTGGTATAAGTTCTTCCAGAGGCGTATCAAACCATCCGTCAACACCATATTTCCTGACAGCCTCTAGAATGCGGCTGTTTATACTCTCAGCATCAGGCCTATCAGTATGCAACTCTCCATTCGGGCCTATAATTAGTGTAATAGGTACACCCCAACTTCTTTGACGTGATATCAACCAGTCGGGACGGTCAGCTACCATACTGGCAATACGCTTCCGGCCTCGCTCAGGCCAAAATTTAGTTTTGTCTATTGCTTCAAGTGCTTTTTTTCGTAAGCCTTTTTTAGACATAGATATAAACCATTGCGGCGTGGCACGGCGTATTACTGGAGCTTTTGATCGCCAACTGTGAGCATCTCGCAAAGTAATAATACCTCTTGATAAAAGGTTACCACATTCAACTAATGCCTTTAAAACCTCATTATTGGCTTTTCCATCTTGCCCACGTTTCTTGCCGCTATTTCGTATCACATCCAGCCCTTTGAATCGGGATGGCATAACATCAGTATAACAGCCAGCGTCATCAAGTGTCATCGGAACTGCAGGGTCAATACCTAAGCTTTCTATTTTTTTTTGGTTAGATATCCAGACTGCGTAATCATCTTCACCATGACTCGGAGCAGTGTGTACAAAACCTGACCCTGTCTCTGCTGTCACGTGACTTCCTTGTAATAAAGGCACACTAAAATCATACTTTCCTTCAGCTCCATCCATATTTTTTAATGGGTGGCTTAGAACAAACGCTTCTATGTCTTTTGAAGGAACCTCTGTAAGCTTTTTATAAGATTTAATTAAGCCTGCTTTAGCAACAGACTCCCAAAGGTCGTCAGCCACAATTAGTTTATCACCACACTTAGACCAAGGATCAAAATCAGATTCTTCAATTTCCGTTACTTCATAAATACTATATTTTATTTTTGATGAGAAACTTACAGCTCGGTTAGCCGGAATTGTCCAAGGCGTTGTTGTCCAAATAACTACACTGGCGGGGGATAAAAAATCATTGTAATCGGCAAAGATATCAGCATTAGAAACTGGAAACTTTACATAAATCTGAGTAGCTTTTTTATCCTTATATTCAACTTCAGCCTCAGCGAGTGCAGTTTGTTCAACAGGACTCCACATTATTGGTTTCGAACCTCGATAAAGCTGACCTGTAGAAGCTATTTTTAGCAACTCCTCACAAATAATCGCTTCACTTTCTGGATTCATAGTTAAATAAGGGTTTTCCCAATCACCAATCACTCCTAAGCGTTGGAATTCCTTCGACTGAATATCAACCCAATGTTGGGCATATTCCCTGCAACGCTTCCGAAATTCACTAGGCTTAACCTCTTCTTTGCTTCGGCCTTTACTTCGAAACTCTTCTTCAACCTTCCATTCTATGGGTAAGCCGTGACAATCCCAGCCTGGTACGTAGTTAGCATTATAACCCAACATTTGGTGTGAACGATTAATTATATCTTTATGAGTTTTATTCATGGCAGTACCTATATGAATGTGACCATTTGCATATGGGGGCCCATCGTGAAGCGTCCACTGAGGTTTATCACTGGATGCTTCACGCAACTTCTTATAAAGCTTAATCTTTTCCCAATAATCGAGCCACTCTGGCTCTTTTTTTGGCAACCCGGCACGCATAGGAAAATCAGTTGCAGGAAGAAATAAGGTATCGCGGTAATCGCGTTTAGGCTTGTTCATTTTTATCTCAAAAAAAGAGGTTATATTTGATCGTTCAATTATACAGTTTTAAATTAATTCATAGGGGTATTAACATCAGATATAAAACTAATAAGAGAATTAAAATATTTATCTTCGTCATCGTACTGAGAAAGATGCGAACCGTTAGGCATATATGCATACCTAGCATTTGGAATTTGAGTAGACATCCATTCCATATGTCCTGGGTCCATCGTATCATATTTAGCACCAATCACCAATGTTGGAACCGTGATTTTACTGAGGCTTTCAGTAATGTCCCATTTCTCAAGGAGACCGCTAGCCCCTAATTCACTTGGGCCTTGCATGGGTATGTATACTTTAGGATTCAAATGCTCCAGTGCTCTAACAACACCTTTAGGCCAGTCTTGAAAAGGTCGTCGCAAAATATGGTTAACGTAATGATGTTCAATTAAAAGTTCCATGTAAACTGGGTTATGATAATCTTCTGCATCTTCAAAAGATCTAATTTTTGAAAGAATATCAGTGTCTATTTTGGTCTCCATTACTTCAGAAGCATACTTATTATAGGCAGGTATAGATGACATCATATTGGAAATAATTAAGCCCTTAAGGTTATTTTGGTACTTAAGTGCATATTCCATACCCAAAATACCTCCCCAGCTTTGACCAAACAAATAAAAATTACTTTCGTTCAAACCCAAAGCAATTCGGACCTGTTCTACTTCATCAACAAATCTGTCAATTTTCCATAAATCAGGGCTGTCGGGTTGGTCAGAAAAATAACTTCCGAGCTGGTCATAATAATAGAATTCAATACCTGCATCAGGTAAATGTTTACTAAAATTTTCGAAAATTTCATGAGTTACGCCTGGCCCTCCATGAAGAAGCAAGACTTTCATACTAGGATTATTTCCTATTTTCTTTGTCCAAACATTAAAATTCCCTTCAGTTGTAGAAATTTTTATGTGCGTTCCCTCTCCAACTTCAGGTGTCGGGTATTCAATTTTAGAACTAACATTCGATTCTGCGTTAGAATAATGGACTTCTGAACAACCCATTAGGAGTGTTAATAAAGATATCAATAAAAGTTTTAATCGCATGAATTTCTCTCTTTTAATTAAATGAAATATTAATACCAAACTCAATAAGTTATTTCTAATTTGTAATCAAATACTACAGTCTCAGATAACGATTTAAAAGAATTAATTATCAATAGAACTCGCTCTATATTACTTAAACCATTCTCCAGGTAGTGCCGCTAGCATTGTCTTCCAAAATAACACCATGGGCTCTTGCCTCATCCCTTGCTTCATCAGCAGATTTCCAGTCCTTTGACTTCCTAGCCATTTCTCTTCTATGGGCCAATGCATCGAATAGTGATTCGTCATCATCAGAAACCTTCCTTTTAAACCACTTAAAAGGATCACTTACGAGAATTCCCAACAGAGAACTTACACCTTCAAGTGCATTTTTAACTTCAGAAACTTTTTTAATTAACGAAATTGGAAAATCGCCATTATCATATTTATCAGCTTCATTTAACAACACATTTAAATTATCAAATAGGCTTTCAAGTTCTGATATAGCACCCACAGTATTGAGATCAGACTTTAAGCAATTTATAATTTTATCAAAATCGGGGGCTAGGCTTAAAGTTTCTCTAGTTTCTTTTTGGAACTGAAAATCAATTGAACTTAATCGTTTTAAAACTCTATACCAACGATCGAGGTTTTGCTTACTCTCCTGCAGAAGCTGTTTAGTCCAAACTAATTCACTTTTATAATGCGCCTTTATCAAAGAAAGGCGGATAACTTCGCCATCCCAGTCATCGAGTAGGTCATTTATCAATTGAACATTACCTGTACTTTTTGACATTTTCTCATCGCCCATATTGAGGAACTCATTATGCACCCAGTAATTAGCAAGAGGTGCCCCATCATGAGCACACACGCTTTGAGCTATCTCATTTTCATGATGTGGAAATTTTAAGTCTATTCCCCCACAGTGTATGTCAATTGTGTAGCCTTCGGTGTTTAGAACATCCTGTGCCATAGCTGAACATTCAATATGCCAGCCAGGCCTACCTTTACCAAAGGGTGAACTCCAACCGACCCCGTCAAGTTCAGGCTTCCATAAAACGAAATCAGCATTATTCCTTTTTCTAGAGGTTTCTCCCTCTTCTAATCGTGCTCCAGTAATTAGGTCTTCAAGGTTGTTTCCCGATAAATTACCATAATCCTCAAACCTACTAACATCAAAAAATACATGATTATCTGACATGTAAGCGAATTTCTTGGAAATTAATAAAGATATCATTTTAACCATACTGTCTATATATTCTGTACATTTAGGTTGCTCAGTGGGCCTTAAACACCCGATGGCAGCTAAATCTTTATTATAAATATCTGCAAATTTCTCGGTAATCTCATGTATTTCAACATTATCTTCTTTGGCTCTTTTAATAATTTTATCATCGACATCGGTAATATTGCGCGCATATACAACACTTGACTCTCCGTAAATTTCTCTCAAAAGGCGAAAGAGAATATCAGCTACTACAGCTGCTCTAGCATTTCCTATGTGTGCATAGCTATAAACAGTAGGGCCACAGTTATACATTGTTACCCTATCAGGGTTCTGGGGTTTAAATACCTCTTTTTTTCGCGTTAAAGAATTATAAATTTTTAAGGGTAAATTTTGGGTCATTAGCCTATTATAAGAACTTTTTTAGAAGAAATAAACCATACTTATGTGATAAGTATGAAGCTAATTGATAGTAATATATTTTTTATTATATCATGAGCCATATTGTTAAAAATTAATCTCTAAATTAGCGAGAAAACCAATTTAGCTTCAATAAAATCAAACTTTTTACTTTTGTTGCTAGTATTTAATATAAAACATGCGCTATAGGGACCCAATGAATACAAACGTACCAAAGAAAACTGTACTGCAAGCAGTAAACACCTCTGATAAACCCTCCAAAGAGGAAGCCATGGAGGCAGTACGAACACTAATACGCTGGGCGGGTGACAACCCTGAACGCGAGGGCCTTAAAGACACACCAAAACGAGTCGTTAATGCATACCTCGAATGGTTTCGAGGATACGACATGGACCCTGCATCTGAGCTCTCTCGAGTATTTGAGGACGTATCAGGTTATGATGACATGGTACTTCTCAGAGAAATTGATATTGAAAGTCATTGTGAGCACCACATGGCTCCCTTTTTGGGTAAAGCTTACGTAGCTTACCTGCCCACAGATAAAGTGGTTGGAATATCAAAGCTAGTAAAGGTTGTCGAAATATTTTCTAAACGCCTGCAAACACAAGAAACTATGACGGCCCAAATTATAGACGCAATTGACGATGCGCTAAAACCACGTGGATCGGCAGTTATGATAGATGCGAAACATCAGTGCATGAACACAAGAGGGGTTCACCACCCAGATGTATCCACAATTACAACACAATTCACTGGGGAATTCAAAACAAACCCATCATTACAAGATAGGTTCTTGAAGCTCATAAGTAGGGATTAGATAAATAATCCCTAATGATTTTAGTAGTAATTAAAGAAGATAAGTAGGATTGCCTTACAAGCTTAGTGGCTAAGTGTTAGCTGCTTCCAAGTCAGATTTAGCCTTCATAACAAGTTTTTTTATCTTTTTAGCTTTTTCAGTCAGCTTGTGATTTTTTGTTCCAACTAGAAATCCGTCAAGACCTCCTTTAAAATCAACAGTCCGCAATGTAGCTGCTGATATTCGCATCTTAAATTTCTGCCCTAGTGTATCCGAAGGCAGTGTTACATTACATAGGTTTACATTAAATCTACGGTTAGTTCTATTTTTGGCGTGAGAAACATTGTGACCTGACATTGGGCCTGTATCGAGGAGATCGCAGCGACGTGACATTTTTGCACCTAAACTTATAATTTACATAAACAACTTGTGTTGGATTGGCGGGGAATTATATGTTCGGACGCAACACGTCAACCCTTTAAAGGTAGATTAATTTAGTGCTTTTCAAAAATCATACGTAAAATTAGGAACGCCAATCTATTTATGACTTTGTATACAATTGTTTTTAAAATAATTTAATATTATCTTTTATTTTTGTTTTATATATTCTTCAAACAAACTATCCACGACTTATATGTGATAAAACCTTAAATACTTTATGCAAACTAATTTCCATCAACCTATTTTAAAAGCAGTTTTAGGTCCGACTAACACCGGGAAAACACATTATGCTATTGATAGAATGCTTGCACATCAATCTGGTGTTATAGGTCTTCCTCTGCGACTTCTGGCGCGAGAAGTATATGATAGAATAGTCAAAATAAAAGGCGTAAATCAATGCGCATTAATAACAGGTGAAGAAAAAATAATCCCACCGCACGCACGATACTATATCTGCACTGTTGAGGCTATGCCGACAGAAAAAAAGTTTGCATTTCTTGCGATAGATGAAATTCAACTTATGACCAATCTTGAAAGAGGACACATATTTACTGACAGAATTTTGAACGCACGTGGCACCCAAGAAACTCTTTTTCTTGGAGCAACAACAGTTCAGACAATATTAAAATCTCTCATACCTAAAATTTTATTTGATTACCGTGAACGGTTTTCAGAATTAAGCTATAGTGGACCAACTAAACTAACACGTCTGCCAAAACGCTCAGTGATTGTAGCCTTTTCTTCAGCCGACGTTTACTCAATAGCAGAATTAATTCGTACTTATCGCGGAGGGGCCGCGGTTGTAATGGGGGGGCTGTCTCCACGCACTAGGAACGCACAAGCTGAACTCTTCCAAAATGGAGAAGTTGATTTTTTAGTTGCTACTGATGCAGTTGGGATGGGCCTTAATCTCGACACAGATCACGTTGCCTTTGCAGGTTTGAGTAAATATGACGGACGAAGAAGAAGATACCTTTATCCAATGGAAGCTGCCCAAATTGCTGGGAGAGCAGGTAGGTTTAGGAATAATGGGACTTTTGGTACAACTGGTAATTGCCTACCAATGGACAATGATCTTGTAAAGAAAATTGAAACCCACAACTTTGATCAAATCAGAAAGGCAGAGTGGCGCAACTCACAACTTAACTTTGGCTCTGTAAAGTGCCTTACAGAAAGCCTACATTTCAAAAAGCCACATAGCCAGTTACATAGAATAATTGGGGCTTCAGATGAAAAGGCTTATGAAAGGTTAATTTCTATTCCAGAAATTGCTCAAGGCATAAACGTACCTGCCCAAGTCAAACAACTCTGGGATGTGTGCCAGGTACCAGATTTCCGAAATTTAACAATAGATACACATATCAAACTCCTACAAGATCTGTACCGCTTACTTTATCAAAACGGTGGAAAAATACCTGAAAGTTTTATTGAGAAAAAAATTGAAAAATTAGATGATACTTTAGGTGGGGTTGCTTTACTGTCATCGCGCCTTTCTAATATTAGGACTTGGTCATATTGCGCCAATAAACTATCGTGGATGCAAAATAAAAATAATTTAGCTAAATGCACTCGGGAGGTTGAAGACAGACTATCAGATGCGCTACATGAAGCCTTGATAGCTCGTTTTGTTGATATACGGACTAATAAGCTACTAAAGGGTATTGGATCAAAGGACTATATGAAAGCAACGATAAAAGACAATGGTGACGTTCAAGTCGATGATCAAGTTATAGGTCAGCTAGTTGGTTTGAAATTTACGCCATCTAAAACATCCTCAGCTCTTGAAGCGGAAGCCATTCGAACTACGGCAGAAAAAATTATTACCCCAGAGATTAACAGACGAATGACAAGTCTATGCGGGGGCGTACATACAATCTTCACCCTATCCAAAACAGGTGGTATATTATGGGGAGGAAAAATAGTTGGTCAAATTGACCCTAGCGGGACTCCGCTAAACCCTAATGCAGAAATTGTTTGCAGTGATTTCGGAGATGGGAACCTCAAAAGTCTTTCAATAAATCGTATGCGAGACTTCCTTAAAGCTGAAGCTCTAAATTATTTAAAACCCCTATATGATTTAAAAGAAATCCACAATGACCATGAAGCATCTTCAGAGGCGCGCGGTTTAGCATACATATTGTTTGAAAATTTAGGTGTAATAAATCGTAAGAACTACGCAGATACATTAAAGAAAATTGACCAAGCTTCTAGAAAAAAACTAAGAGATGCTAATGTCCATTTCGGGCAGTATAATGTATACATACGTGACCTCATGAAACCTAAGCCTTCAAACTTACTGAGTATTTTGACAGCTTACAGTGCTGGGGGTGACAAAAATCCCTTCTTACCGTTTGCTGGCGTAACTTCAATTCCAAAAAATGAAGATTTTCTAAAAAACCACTACTCTGACCAAGCAATAGCTTTAGCTGGCTATAGAGTAGTTGGTCCCCGCATAGTCCGGTTAGACATGCTCAATCGATTGAGCGATCAAATCCGGCAAGCGCAGCAACAGCTGGATATTTCAAGCGGCGAGAAAAAATTTCAAATTATGCAGGAAATGCTTGCTATTATGGGTTGCACCTACATTGAGCTTCAAGGCGTTCTACAAAACCTAGGATTTCACTCTAAAGTTATAGATACTACTCAGATAGGAACAAAAAATACTGATGCTAAAATAACAGAAAACAAAACCACCAACACAACTAATTTGGTAAAATTCAAAGAAGACAAAAATAAAGAAAATCCACCATTAACTAATGATATAAGTCGTAATAAAGGTGTTAAAAAATTGAATGTTTATAACCATAGAGTACTAAATAAAGATGGAACCACTGAAGAAGTTCTGAATACAGAATATTGGTTTGTAACCAAAAGAAAATATAGAGATAATAATACTAGAAAAACTAACTCTAATAATAAAAAATTTAATTCAATAGGAAAAAAAGCTATAAATAATCAAAGTAATAGAGATCAATATTATAAAAAAAATGCAAAAGTTAAAAATTCTCCCTTCGCAATGCTTGAGGCTTTAAAGAAGAATTCTGAAGACTAATTTGAAAAAGACAGCACAAATACAAAACTTAGATCATTTAATCATAAAAACGGTTCGTTTAGATGCCTGGCTGTACCGAACTAGGCTCGTCAAAACTAGAACTGCAGCTACCGCTATTATTATTAGTGGAAAAATTAGAATAACTAGAAACGGGGTAACTAAAAGAATTAAAAAACCTAGTACTCCAATAAATTCTGGTGACCAGGTCTCTTTTATTCATTTTAATAGACTTATACAGGTGGAAATGGTTGCATCTCCCAAGAGGCGCGTATCAGCAGTTGAAGCAAAATCTTTATACATAGACCATGAGTCGTCTTGACATTCATGCCGCGGGTTGCCAAATCCCGCACTTATTGAGGATTTTTTATGACCTACATAGTCAAAGATGAGTGTATTAAATGCAAATTTATGGACTGCGTCGAAGTTTGCCCAGTTGATTGCTTTTATGAAGGTGAAAATATGCTGGTTATACATCCAGACGAATGTATTGACTGTGGTGTTTGTGAGCCCGAATGTCCAGTTGATGCAATAGTACCCGATACTGAAGATACACCTGATGGGAAGTGGCTTGAGATAAACTCAAAATATGCAGAATTATGGCCTGTCATCACAATTAAAAAAGAGCCCCCAATTGATAGGGAAAAATATGAGTCTGAAATCGGTAAATTCGAAAAATACTTCAGTGAGACCCCGGGTATTGGTGATGAATAGCTAATTTATTTATAAAACATCTACCGACGACTCGCATCTAGTCATAATTTATGCTATGGTAGGAACACTTAAGAAAAATTTATATACCTTCACTTCATTTGAAATTAATCCCAAAAGGCACTTTTACTATGGCAGGTACAAAAAAAAATATTGATAAAAATATACCTAAAAAATCAAAGAAAAAGGCTTTTAAGGCAGGGCAGCACATAGTTTACCCTGCCCATGGTGTTGGGAAAGTAACAGGAATTGAACAAGAGGTCATAGCTGGCTTTGACATCGAAACTTATGTCGTTCATTTTGAACAGGATAAAATGACATTAAGGGTGCCTACAGCAAAAGTTGAGAACTCAGGAATGCGGGCTTTATCAAATGAGTTAATATTGAAGGATGCATTCACTACTCTAAAAGGCCGCGCACGCATTAAACGAACAATGTGGAGTAGAAGAGCCCAAGAATATGAAGCTAAGATAAATTCCGGGGATCTTATATTAGTGGCAGAAGTAGTACGTGATTTACACCGAACAGAAGCTCAGCCAGAACAAAGTTATTCCGAACGTCAGCTTTATGAGCGTGCAACCGATAGAATGGTCAGAGAAGTGGCCGCCATAGAAAAAACTGACAAAGGGTCAGCGATAGAATTAGTATTAGAGACACTCACAAAAGCAAGAACCAGACAAGCAGCAAAAGCAGCAAAAGAAAATCCTGAGATTGAAGGTGAATCTGAAACAAGCACTGAACCAACGGGTTAGTCAAAACAACAAAACCAATTAAATTGGACAATTTTATGAGACAATCATTTAAGTTTTTATTGTTACTCTCAGCAACCTCAATGATCGCTTGTGGCGGGAGTAACGATAGTAGCACCCCTTCACCGGCACCACCTAACCCCCCGGCAACAGGTTCATCAGAACCAACCTGGACACAAGGCACTTATCCGACATCATCTACATTCAAAAACCAATGCGCAGCCCCGCGAACCACTACTGATATTGATGGAAACGCTTACCCCGACGAACAAGGCTCCACTTTAAAAGAAAAGTTTTGGTTAAGGTCATGGTCCGATGAGCTTTACTTGTGGTATAATGAGATCACAGATATTAATCCTGATAATAACGACGATCGATTAGAGTATTTTGAACGCCTCAGAACTACAGCGACCACAACAAACGGCACACAAAAAGATCAATTTCACTTTACAATCCCAACAGACGAGTATGAAGAGAGAGTTGCAACGGGTGCGTCCGCAGGTTACGGTGCAGATTTTGTTATTCTGGCAGGGTCTCCCCCTAGAGATGTTCGAGTTTCGCTTGTCCAGCCTAATTCACCCGCATCTACTGATAGCTCTCTTCTCAGAGGAACTGAAATTTTAGAAGTTGATGGAGAGGATGTAGTGAATGGAAGCGATACAAATGCACTAAACGCAGGTCTTTTTCCGTCACAACCCGGCGAAACTCATACATTTCTTGTAAAAGATGCTGGGTCCGAAGCAATACGCTCTGTTTCATTAACTTCAGCCGTAGTTGCCGAACAACCTGTAAACACCACAACTGTAATTGATACTCCAACAGGAAAAGTTGGTTATATAGCATTTACAACATTTGGTACATCAACGGCCGAAGAGCAAATTGCTAATGCTTTCACTGAAATGAGTAACGCTAACATTAGCGACCTAGTTCTCGATTTAAGGTACAACGGCGGAGGGTTTTTGGCGATAGCTAGTCAGCTTAGCTTTATGATTGCAGGGGAGAATCAAACCCAAGGAACATTTTTCGAAGAGCTTCAGTTCAATGATAAACATCCCGTTACTAATCCAGTCACTAATACAGCATTAGAACCTACACCCTTTTATACTACAAGTCTTGGTTTTAACGAAAACTTTCCTGGAGGTCAGCCGTTAAATACAGTTGATCTTGAGCGAGTATTTATTATTTCAACAGCTAGGACATGTAGCGCTAGTGAAGCCGTCATAAATGGCTTAAGAGGTATAGATGTTGAGGTTATACTGATTGGCTCAAGAACATGTGGTAAACCTTATGGATTTTATGGTACAGATAACTGCGGAGAGACCTATTTTACAATTCAGTTTCGAGGCGTGAATTATAAAAACTTTGGTGACTACTCTGATGGTTTCGCCCCCGAAAATAGTGCCACAACGGGAGGTGTTGGCGAATTTATTCCTGGCTGTCTTGCCGGTGATGATTTTACTAATCAGCTTGGCAGCACTAATGAAAATATGTTCAGTACCGCTTTATCATACAGAGAAAATGGAGTTTGTCCGGCCAATCAAAACAAAGACTTATATTACTCAAATAAGTTTAAATTTGAAAACAATCCCTCACAATCTCTTTACAGTGAAAAGCGAATTGAAAACATGTTTAAACTTAAGAACAGTCGGATAATAAGGAAAACTAATTAACCTATTAAATACTATTCGCTGAGCGGTAGGACTCTATCCGGGTATGCATGACCATCCACCATAGCTCTGATGTTAATCATTACCTTTTCTCCCATTTCCTGTCTGCTCTCGTATGTCGCCGAGCCTATATGCGGGGACAATATAACATTTTGTAATTTTATTAAATCTGGGTGTATCTGAGGCTCATCCTCATAAACATCTAAACCTGCACCACTTAATTCACCATTTGATAATGCAATCGCAAGAGCCTTTTCATCTATAACCTCCCCTCTAGATGTATTAACAATATAGCTGGTTGGCGAGAGTAATTTTAAACGCTTTTTATTTATTAGATGATAGGTCTCAGGCGTACTGGGGCATGTAATAACCACTATATCGATTGAAGGAAGCATCGGGTCTAATGTTGGCCAATAAGTTGCATCGAGTGTATCTTCAATGCCAGCTGGCAACCTACTACGGTTGTGATAATGAACCTCTAGACCAAAAGCCTTCGCTCGCCTAGCCACTGCCTGACCTATACGTCCCATACCAATTATACCCAATCTTTTTCCCTTAATGCGGTGACCCAACATGAATGTAGGTGTCCATCCCTCAAACTTACCAGACCGAGCCCTACGGTCACCTTCAACTAATCGTCTTGGAACTGCTAAAATAAGAGCCATCGTCAAATCAGCTGTATCTTCAGTTAGAACACCTGGGGTGTTTGTAACTATAATTCCACGCTGATGGGCAAAGTTAATATCAATATGATCTGTTCCCGCTCCGAAATTAGCAATAAGCCGAAGCTTATCTGAAGCAGCTGATATAATATCTGAATTTATAATATCGGTAACTGTAGGCACAAACACTTCGCAATTTGCTATTGCAGACTTTAACTCGTCTTGCGTCATTGAACTTGAGGTGTGCCTTAAAGTTGTATCAAAGAGTTTTACCATTCTCTCTTCAACTTCTTTTGGTAGTTGTTTTGTAACACTCACGCGCGGTTTATAATTACTAGATAGGCTCATGCCGTATAATAAACGAATTTATCACATTTTCTCAAGCTCAAAGATAATAATATTTAATAATATTTACCTTTGGTTTAAACATTTAACGCCATAAGCAAGATTATGATTAAAGTTTTTAAAATACACTTAATAATTTTTTGGGGGATCCTAGCGATAGCATCTGATGCCTTTACGAGTGAAGTTAGTAAACAATATATTCAATCCGAAAATCCAAAAACAAAGACAGAAAAAAATTTAGAACTTGAAGGTATATATCGTGTTCCTCCAGAAAAAACACGAAGCGGTTTTGCTGTACCTAGGTATGTCAGCTTGAAGGTTGGCAAGGCAAATGGCAGAGTTGGTCCATCCACAAAGCATAAAATATTATGGCAATATAGACGCAAAGGGCTTCCATTAATAGTTGTAGCTGAAACAGATACTTGGCGTAAAGTACGGGATATGAAAGGGGATGAAAGCTGGGTTCACAGGCCTGCGCTATCCGGTATCAGAAATGTGATAACTACCGAAGAAACAACTATTCACAAAAACCCATCCGTTCAAACAGAGACCATGGCGTTAACAGAAAAAGATACTTTACTACGATTAGAGGAATGCAGAAAAAATTGGTGCAAAGTAAGTTATAAAAAAATTCAAGGCTGGATTAAACGCTCCGAAATTTGGGGGGCAGCAGAATAAATTAGAATAGTTCGAATTGTAACTGGAATATATTTATACTCTTGATGAAAATCGTCCATAATGCTTGAATGCTAAGACTGAAGGGATTAACTTAATGATGAATAAAATTATTATAGCCCGTAACAAATCTGAGCTAAATGCTGGTATTTCACAGTTCCGGAAAAATAATGAGACTATATCTCTTGTTCCAACAATGGGGGCTCTTCATGACGGTCACCTCAAACTTGTAAAACTAGCAAAACTAAAATCTGATAGAACAATAGTTTCAATTTACGTTAATCCTACTCAATTTGCACCAGGTGAGGATTTTGAGTTATATCCTCGTACCGAGAGTAATGATATAAATTTGCTCACTCACGAAAATGTCGATATTATTTATATTCCAAACCCTAGGTCAATGTACGATGAAGATCATACCACAAAAATTGTTGTAGGCGGTGTTGCTGAAGGACTAGAAACAAATCATCGTCCTACTTTTTTTGAGGGAGTTGCTCTGATAGTTACAAAATTACTAAACAGAATACAGCCTGATTATGCGATATTTGGAGAAAAAGATTATCAACAGTTAGCAACTATTCGTCGCTTGGTTGATGATCTAGACATTCCTGTTAAAATTATAGGAGCAGAAATAGCAAGGGACAACCATGGTCTGGCATTATCATCTAGAAATAAATACTTAAACCCAAATGGTTTAGAAATCGCGAGGAAACTCAATAAAATTATGATTTCATGTGCAAACAGTATGAGCAAAGGTACGAACGTTGACGAAGCGACTCAAACCGCAAAAGCTCAGTTATTAAAATCTGGGTTTAGTTCAGTTGACTACATAGAAGTTAGAAGTCCTAATTCATTAACTATCCTTGAAGGCGGAGTACTTTCTAGTCCTGCACGTCTATTAGTAGCTGCACACTGCCAAGATGTAAGGTTAATAGATAATTACCCCATTAGTTAGTTTATTAAAATAAATGGTTCACTAATTTATCTATATTGATTTTACCATTGTAAACATGGGTATCGGAACAGCACTATCGTCATTCCATGACCTTTCAACTTTATAGCCACACTTTTCATAGAATTCACGGCCCGACAATGTGGCTGCCATTTCAAGTTGATTAAAACCGAAATTTTTAGCAGATTCTTCTGCTTTTTTTAGTATTATACTGCCAACTCCTTGCCTGACATAATGCGGATGCGTATACATAGCTCTTATTCTGCCTCTATCACTTTTTGGGTTCAAACGTTTTTTATCACGGTTTTTACTGTGATTACCTCCGTAAAGAGTTGACCTCATGGACCATCCCCCGCAACCAACCATAGTATCTTTTATTTTTACGCAAAAATAAGTTTCATCGATAATTAATTGTGTATCTATTCCCATTATCGAAAATGAAGCCTTTATTTGTTCATCCGTTAAGTACCCTTTTTGAAGCTCGCTTATGGACAACCGCATTAACTCTTTTATATCAAATGTATCACTCATATTTGCTAAACGCAGACGGAACATGTTAACAAAACCTTAAAATAATATTGTATTAATTACATATTTTCAGTAATTTAAGAAAAAAATGAATTACCTGAGTTTAAATTGTGTCATATTTATCACAACGGTCAATCAAATTCGACATTACGTATCTAAAAGCTTGAATGAAACCGCACAAAAAACTAGTTATCCACACCGGCCGTACTAGGTCTTTAGTTTGCTTTTATGTAAAGGATACACATGCAACGTTTTTCATTAAAATCCGCGTTAGCTCTTTCAGCTTCAGCTGCAATGCTAGCAGGTGCTATGGCCGTTCCGGCTTATTCGCAATCATCAGACGGTATATCTGCCGAAGATGAAGTAGTTTCAATTGGTACACGAAGAAAAGCTCGCTCAGCTGCTGACACTCCAGCACCAGTTGACGTTATTTCAGGTGCTGAGTTCACTCAGAATGCAGTAAATGATGTTCAAGACTTACTTCGTACATCAGTTCCATCATACAACGTTAACACGCAGCCAATTTCAGATGCTGCTTCAATCGTTCGTCCTGCCAATCTTCGCGGACTATCACCAGATAACACATTAGTACTTGTTAACGGCAAACGTCGTCATCGTGGTGCTGTTATATCCTTCTTGGGTGGTGGTATTGCTGATGGCGCCCAAGGCGTTGACGTTTCCTCACTTCCTGCTATCGGATTAAAGCAAGTTCAGATCTTACGTGACGGTGCGTCATCTCAGTATGGTTCTGATGCAATCGCTGGTGTTATTGGGTTTGATTTAAAAGACTCATCAGAAGGTGGATCCTTAGAAGTTAAGTATGGCTCAACATACGAAGGCGACGGAGACATGTATTCAATTGCTGGTAACGTAGGTCTACCTCTTGGAGATAATGGATTCATCAATATTTCAGGTGAGTATGGCGATACCAATGGTACTGTCCGTGCAGCACCGCGTAATGATGTAACTGCTCTTGTAGCTGCCGGTAACACAGCAGCTGGTGACAACCTTACAATTAACAGCTACACAGATGAGTTCACTCAGTATTGGGGTCAACCTGATGTTGAAGATGATATCAAGTTAGCATTCAACAGTGGTATGGAACTTAACGCAAATACCGAGCTTTATGCTTTCGGTACATATGCTGAAAGAACAACTACTGGCGGTTTCTTCTATCGTAATCCTACCAACCGTGGCGGTGTATACCGCGGCGATCTAGTTGACGCTACTACAGGAGCTCTTGATCCAAACGGTGTTGCATCAATTCGTGTTGGTGACTTAGATGGACTTGGCGCTGGCGGATCATGTCCTGCTGGTATCCCATTAGATGGACTTCTTCCAGATCCAACAGTGTTGGCTCAAGTAGTTGCAGATGATAACTGTTTCTCATTCGTAGAAGCAATCCCAGGTGGGTTTGTTCCTCGTTTTGGTGGTGATCTTCGTGATATGGGTTTAAGTGCTGGTGTTCGTGGCGATATGGATCTAGGAAATGGTCTTTCTTATGATTTGTCTGTGACACACGGAACGTCTAAAGTAGAATTCTTTATCACAAACACTGTGAATGCTTCATTGGGACCAATAGCGGGTTCAGGAAACAGAGAAGTTGTTCGTGATTTCATTCCTGGTGGTCAAGAGCAAATCGAGACAGTTGTAAATGCTGACTTTGGTTACTCAGTACCAATGGCCGAGTGGGCTTCAGACTTAAATATTGGTTTTGGTGGTGAATATCGAAAAGAAACTTTCGACCTGTTCGCTGGCGGTGCCAACTCATACGCTTTAGGTCCTTTGGCTGACCAAGGTTTCTCATCAAGCTCAAATGGTTTCGGTGGTTTTCCTAACAGCTCATCCAATTCACAAGATGCATTCGCAGGATATGTGGATTTAGAGGGTGATATTACCGACGCTCTTACATTAGGCGCTGCGGTACGTTACGAAGATTATTCTAACTTTGGTGATACTTTGAACTACAAAGTAGCTGCATTATATAAAGTAAATGATAATGTTCGTCTTCGTGGTACATACTCAACAGGCTTCCACGCACCAACAGGCGGGCAAGCTAATATCACAAACGTTACTACTCAAAACGTGAATGGTCAGCTCGTTGACCAAGGAACACTTCCTTTGAACACAGCTGCTGGTCAATTAGCAGCAGACTATATTGAATCAACCTCTGGTGAACGCCCAACACTTACTGCTGAAGATGCTCGTAACATCTCTTTGGGAATGGCCTTCAACACAGGCGGAATTAATTGGACAGTGGACTACTTTAACATTGATGTTAAAGACCGTGTTGCATTAGGCGCTAATGTTGACTTCTTAGATGCCCTTCAGGCTGCTGGTGCAACTGCTGGAACAATCGGTGGTGCATTAACAGAACTTGATGCTGCTGGAACAATAAGCCGTACAGACTTCGTCGGTCTTGATGATTTGGCTCAATTCCGTTTCTTCTCAAATGCATTTGATACTAAAACGCAAGGTATCGACATCAAAGCTGATTACAACTTTGAGATGGCAGGTGGCGACTCTACAATTATAGTTGCTGCTAACTGGACAGACACAGAAGTTACCCGTCAGGGTCCAATATCAGCTGGTCGCGTTCAGTCACTTGAAGACCTTCTTCCAAACGTAAAGGGCTCTGCAACACTTCTACATTCTAAAGGAATATGGAATGGTATGCTACGTGCTAACTACTATGGTAAGTGGGATGACACTGGTAACGGCGTAGATGACGTCAGCTCAGAAATTATGATCGATGCAGAAATCGGTGCTGAAGTTTATGAGGGTGTTGAACTTATGATTGGTGCAAATAACCTCTTTGATAACTATCCTGATGAAAACCCAGGCAAAGGCGGCTCCGGTCAACTTTATCCTGAAGCATCACCTACTGGTTTTACTGGTGGTCAGTACTACATCAAAGCTCGCTATACATTCTAAGCGGGTAAGTATAAAAAAACTTAAGCCTTGGTTTCGACCAAGGCTTTTTTTTTGGATACACAACACAAGATTAAATTATAAATTTTTCACCAAACTCCCAAACTTAAGAGCTTAGCCCTTAGTTCCGGTGGCATGCTGATAGATTGCTTATCAGCGCTAATATCTTTTGGAGCATCCTCGGGTTTCAAATAACGCCAGCCTTGAAAAGCGCGCCTAGGGCTTGGGTTAACGAGAATTATTTTGGGTTTCATGAGTATAGAGCATGCACGCCTCCCATCTCTTGTTTTTGTTTCCTCCAATGCAATAATTTCATTTCTACATTGGATAAAGCCCTTTATAACCCAATAGATAGAACCTCCCTGTAGTAATCCATCTTTATTTTTTGGAAACATACGTGTTCGGTGCTCATGATGCGGAGAAAGTCCTCGCTGGACCCGGCGGCGAACAACTAATTTCTGCCAATCTCTAAGGGTCGAAACAGTCTCAGATCCTACAGATAATTTTTGTAAATGTATTGTCATGGTTTAAATACGTATGAATATTAGTTAATGATGACCTTAAATTTTTTCCTAAAGTAAAATAAAAACAGCCAGACCTAAAAATACAAAAAAGCCTATTATATCTGTGACTGTAGTGACGAATACTGACGAAGACACTGCAGGGTCAGCACCAAATTTTTTGAATCCCAAAGGAACTAATATACCCGCAAGTCCAGCAAATATATGATTAATTATCATAGCCACAAAAGCAACTACGGAGAGTTTTAAATCTTGAAACCATATATAGGAAATCAAAGCTAAAGAAAATGCAAAAATAAAACCTATTATCATAGCAGCGATAGCTTCACGTTGTACTGAACGCCAAGCAGTTTGACTCGTTAAGTCTTTTTCAGTTAAATTTCTAACTGCTACGGTTAGGGCCTGAGTTCCTGCATTTCCGCCCATTGAAGCAACTATTGGCATCAGAATAGCGAGAGCAACAATTTGCGTTATAGCATAATCAAATTGAGCTATAACTATAGAGGCCAGTATTGATGTTGCTAAATTTATAAACAACCAAGGCGCACGGGCTTTGACAATATCGACAGCTGTATCCGTTAAACTTGCTTCACTAACCCCTGCTAAAGCTAGGATATCCTCTTTATTTTCATTCTGGATAATTTCAATGATATCATCAACAGTCATAATTCCTGCTAATCTTTCATCATCATCTACAACCGGCGCTGAAATTAAATTATATTTTTCGAATAAATATGCGGCCTCTTCTTGGTCCATACTCTGAGTTATTTTAACTATCGATCTATTCATTATATCATTTAAAGATACATCTCTTGATGACTTCATAATTGTAGAAAGCGGCACGTAACCTATGGGCATAAAATGTGTATCTATCACCCAAATGTTAAAAAATAAATCAGGTAACTCCCTACCATCTTCTCGCATGTGATCTATCGTATCACCGACAGTCCAAAATGGTGGAGCTGCGACAAACTCACGTTGCATCAGTCGACCAATAGTCTCTTCGTCAAACCTTAGTGAAGCCTCTATTGTAGCTCGCTCATAAGGCTCTAAGGCTTTAAAAACCTCTTCACGCTGAGCTTCTTCCATTTCTTCAATAATTTGTGTCGCATCATCATTATCAAGCTCAGTTATAGCAGATGCTAACTTTCTTGAGGGCAGTAAAGGTAAAATATCTTCAACTATTTCATCCTCTAACTCTGCCAAGACATCAGCTGATATAAGCTTAGGCGCCGACTGAATCAGGGATTCGCGTTGTTCAGATGTTAACTGCTCGAATTGATCAGAAAAATCTGCAGGATGAAGTGAAGTCAATTGGTCTTCTAAATTATTTTTATCCAATAATTCTAAAGCTAATAATATTTTATTTTCAGAATTTTTAGAAGGTAGTATTTTATTTGGTTTTTCCATTACTTCCTCCGATTATATTTCTAAAATTAAGGCTTACATATATTCTATGTCTTGCTTACTTTTAGCTTAAAGGTCAATAAAGCATATGGAATTTAAGCTTATAACGACCATAGCAAGTCTTGTACTTATGTTTTTTCTGATAGCTTTAAGCTGGATCGATTATAAAACCTATCGCCTTCCTAATAAACTTACCTTTCCTTTAATGCTCATTGGTTTGCTCAATGGATATATAACAAATAAGGCCATTGACAGTTTCATTGGCCTCACACTTGGTTATTTAATATTTTTTAGCTTAGAAACTTTTTATAAAGTCATTAAAAACAAGGATGCCATAGGCCGTGGTGATGCTAAACTTTTAGCCGTAGGTGGTGCATGGTGCGGGTGGGTTGGTCTGCCGTATATAATATTGATAGCTAGTAGTTCTGGTTTAATAGCAGTATTATTTTTTAAAAAATACTTACTCAAATCAAATGGACATATTCCATTTGGGCCTTTTCTTGCATTGGGCATAACTATAATCTGGATCACGAATACTTATATCTGATAAACCTAGTTATACATTCTAGAGCCAAGTTCCCTGCTCAGAAAGTCTGTAATCAGAATCTACCTTCTCAAATCCAAAAAGTGGTAAAACTAAATCCGCATATGGATCTAAAGTTTCAACCCGTACTTTTAGGCTATAATTACCATTAAGTGATAATCTAATATCAGCAGTTATAGTTTGATTATCTTCTTCACCAATTAAACGAGAAACAATTTCACCATTATCGCATGTAATTTGTCCTGATAATAAAGGTCCTGCCCAATTCCACTTTAGAGCGTTTTTCATTAAAAAATTAGTAGAAAAATCTCCTTTAGAAGATATGCAAACTTGTTCTTCCCAAAAAAATTCATCAAAGTTAATTTCAACTTGTCCTTTAAGGTCCTGAAGTCGTCCATCACGCGAAGGAAGTTTAGACATTTGTCCAATAAAATTAATATTTTTAAATTGGGTTTGTGAGGCATCTCCAGAAATAATCATTGAAGAAGAAATAGTCTTAAAAGAAATTGGCAATTTGTTTTCTAAATAATTTTTTATATCAAGCTTAATATGTACATTTCCTAAGTCCTGTAAGTTCCATAAATGACCTTCCCATAAAGTTCCGGACGCATCTATTTTTTCAAAACTATATTTTTGAATAACTCCATTAGAAAACCAGGCTAATGGCACGTGCAATACAAGCGCAAGGATGCATCCCAGAAAAGCAAATAGTATGTATAGTTTATTCATATTACTATTTATCGTTAGGTAATGTAGATTGCCCTGTATCTGATAAGTAGTCATCTATTTTTGAGCTAGGGCGCTGAGATTGCAGCATATCCTCTCTCCTTGCTCGGTTTAATAGTTCTTGTGTCATTGGACGAGCATCAGAGGCGCTTCGGATAATTTTAGGACGTAAAAACACCATCAAATTAGTTTTCTTACGCGACTTTCCTTTTGACTGGAAAGCTCTTCCAACTATCGGTAAGTCACCCAATAATGGAACTTTCGAGAAATCAATTTGTTCGTCGTCCTGAAGCAGTCCACCTAGAACAATAATCTCTCCATCATTAGCAAGAACAGTTGTCGCAATTTCACGCTTATTTGTAACAAAGTCAGACGATAATGATGTAATAGCTCCGGCAATTGACGAAACTTCCTGTTTTATCTCGAGCCGGATAACGTCCCCTTCGGAAATTTGTGGTAATACCTCAAGCTTAATGCCAACTTCTTTTCTCTCAAAAGTCCTAAAAGGATTAATACTGTTAGATCCCATGCCTAGGCTTTCGCCTGTTGTAATTGGTATCTCTTGGCCTACCAGAAATGTTGCAGCAACATTATCCAAAGTTGTAACAAATGGTGTAGATAAGATATTAGAATCTTCATCAGTTTCCAATGCATTAATGACAACAGAATATAACATGTCGTTATCAACCCCGCTCAGGCCGGCTAATCCTCCATCTGAACCAGCTAATGAATTAAGTAAATTAGCTTGCTCTACGGTATCAAATCCATCTTGTGCACCTGCAGCCAATGCAGCAACTCCCAAAATATTAGGAGATGAACGCGAAAAATTTGATGATAAGAGAGGAACGCTGCTACCATTCAATCCGGCTAATGCAAATTGAACGCCAAGCTCTTGAGCGGTAGTATCTGAAATCTCAACGATAATAGCTTCAACTAAAACCTGAGGGCGGCGTACGTCTAATCTTCTAATTATCTGCTCTAAGGCAACTTGTGTTTCACCTGAAGCGCTTATAACTAAAGTATTGCTTTCCGCATCATAGGCAACAGTGGGCAAAGGCTGACCTTCAATTTTGTAATTAGGCAAAAGGTTAACAAGTAAGTCAATTATAGAAGCGCCATCGGCATATCGAAGTGGGACAATACTAACAGCTCCCCTTGGATTAACACTGCCGTCTTCTAAAGCATTGATAATACTTTTTAACTTTATTAAATCCGCTTTAGTGCCTTCAATAACAAGACTGTTTGAACCCGGCACTGCAACAGCTTTATAAGTAGGTTTTGCGCCTCCTAAACTCTTTAAGACTTCCTCTGCATCTGAAGCCAGAAGATTGTTTAACCTTATTGTTTCAATCTCTAAGTCTTTAACATCTAATGCCTTAATAATTTCGCGAGCTTTTCTTAGGTTTTCAGGGAAATCCGTAATAACTAGTACTTTACCTCCGGGGCTTGCTGTAAGCTGGCCTTGACTGTGCATAACAGGTTTAATTAAGCGCGCGGCTTCAGAAGCATCATTATTTTGCAGCTTTATAACGATCGTTGCAAATCTTCCGTTAAATCCATTGCCTGTAGTAAACGGTGCATCTTGAGCAGCACCCTGGATTAATGTAATGCGGTATTCACCCGTAGCAGTACGAACTACAGTATAGCCATGCACCCTCATAACATCTTTAAAAACCTCGAAAACTTCTCTTTTTGATAGGGACTGCTCAGAAGATATCGTAACTTTACCCTGCACCCTAGGATCAACTATAAAAGTGTTTCCTGTGACTGTAGAAACATCATTAATGAAAGCCCTAATTTCTGCTTCCTGCATGGTAATAAGGTGATCTCCAGCACTGTACGCAGGGCTACTAAATCCAGAAAAAGCAAATAAAAATGAAAGAAGTGCAACGTGTAACTTGTATTTTATTCTCATGATTGCAATCCAATTTTAATTTTTTTCGTCTTACCATTTCTTATTATTGTCATAACAACATTACCACTTTTTCTGGACTGCTCAAATAGTTTAACAAAATTTGGGCTTCCAGAAGTAATATCAACTCCGTCTATAGCGGTTATAATATCTTCCTTTAAAAAACCAAGCTTTGTTAAATCCATGTTAGGTTGGTTTTGCTTAATTGAGTATCCCCTTAGCTTACCTGCTTCACTAACCCTTCTTAAGGATAGATTTTGAAACAAAAGATCAACATCAAAATCAGAGCTTCTAGTTACCAAGCTTTCTTTATTCAAACCTTTATTGCTTTTTAGATCATCATTTCTGTAGCTAAGGCCCGTTATCTCTTCCCTGTTAAAGGTAAGTCTCTGTATTTTACCATCAACATCTATGATTATATAATTTTTTTGAACAGATTGTAGAACAACGCCAGGGTAAATTAGTTCTCCTACTTTATAACTTTTCTGTTTTTCATCAGACTTTTTTAAAATGGCAATACCATTAGGACCTGATATCATACCTGTAAGAACTAAATTTAAAGTCGTTTCAGGTGCGTCCTGCACAATTTGCATTTGAGTGATAGGTCCGTCAGTTAGTTTTCTATTAAATGGATCGACTTCAAATTTAAAAGTTTCTTTATCAGGAATTAAACTACTTTCACTATTTTTAATATCCAGCCTTAAAGGAACCCAGGCAGAAGAAGGAGATATAAAACTAATAGTTGATTTTGCTAATAAATAAAAAATAGCACTAACTATCAATAAGTTTATAAAACGAGAAGTTAATGTAACTAACTTTTCCATTATTCTGATATCACTAACTTTAATAAATACATAAATTTATTCTTCTAAAATATAACCAGAAGTTACGGTTTCGATTGACGGTAAATAGCTAGGTCTTTTACGCAGGCTACCACTGGCCTGTTCATATGCATACCCCATTGCTATGACCTCCTTATCTTGTCCTGACCTGCCCATGAAAGAAAGACCGGTTGGTAGGTTTTTATAAGTTCCCATTGGTACAGTTATATGAGGGTAACCTGCAATTGCTGGTATCCATCCTGCACCTGTTCCTCCAGGGTAGGAGTCTCCATACATATGATCTATCAAGAATGTTGGCGCAGCACTTGGGGCCATAAGAAAGTCTAAGTTATATTGCTCCATTAATTTATCAATTCCATTTTCTCGCGTCGCATTCAGTATTAATTTTAATGATTTTTTGTAGTCTTCGGAATTTAAATCATCTAATTTTTCAGATGATAGAAATATTGATTGATCAAAGATTTTTAATTCTCTCTCGTCTTTCTTATTAAATTCAATCAAATCTTTTAGGCTTCTTACCTCAACCTTAGTATTAGTTGTCGAAAGATAATTATTTAAGGTTGACTTAAACTCATACTTCAAAACTTTATAGGCAGCTTCAAAAAAACCTTCGCCTGGATCCCAAGACTCTATTTCTACAAAATTAAAACCCTTGGCTTTTAGTTCTTCGATAGCTTTATTAAAGTTTTTATTAACTCCAAGGTTACCCCCTCTTGCGAAGCTCAATATTCCAATAGTTGTACTCTGGGGTATTGTTTTACTTAAATTATCTACATAGCTACCATCATTTTCAGTCATAGCATCCATCATGATAGCTGAGCCTTTAACAGTGAGCGTCATTGGTCCGGCAGTATCTTGCGTAGAAGAAATTGGAATAATGTGCTCTTGTGATAACAACCCTACAGTTGGCTTAAAACCAACTATTCCGTTCATAGTTGACGGACATATAATGGATCCATTTGTTTCTGTTCCTATAGCCGCTGCGACAATTCCAGAGGCAACTGCTGAGCCGCTTCCAGAACTTGATCCACAGGGCGAGCGATTCAGTACATGAGGGTTCTTTACCTGGCCGCGGACTGCGGACCAACCACTAGTGGATGACTCAGACCGAAAATTAGCCCATTGCGATAAGTTAGTTTTACCTAGTATCACAGCTCCGCTATCCCTGAGTTTCTTTACTATAGGGGAGTCTCGGTTGTTTTTATTATTTATTAAAGCCCAACTTCCTCCTGTAGTAGGCAGATCATCTTTTGTTTCTACATTATCTTTAATAAGAATAGGTTTTCCATAGAGAGGGCTATATTTATAGCCTTCTTCAACTTTAGCATCCAATTTCTGAGCAATTTCTAAAGCTTTTGGGTTTATAGAAAGAACGCTTTGTAAGTTAGGTCCACCTTTATCAATATTATCAATTCGGGCCAATGCTTTTAAAACAAGTTCTTCTGATGAAAATCCTTGTTCTGATAATACTGGGGCGAAAGTATCACCATCAATAAAATTTACTTTTTCTGTCTTTGCTGGTGCACACCCTGCTAAAACGATTATCGATATAACTAGCAGAGAATATTTATTAAACTTCATATAATTCATATCGACACCTAATCTAAAAGTAAGATTAAAGCCGATTTTTATATTATTTAAAAGAGTTAACCCATGAAATTCTTGATTAAATAAAACCTAAGTTTTTTTCGCTAAAATTATTTAAATTTGGCAATGCATCATTTAGTTCACTTTGATCTAAACCAAACCAGCCTCCAAGTGTAGCGGCGTATTGATCAACAGAAGTAGTTGGAATCAACCTTCCTCGGTCACCCGTATAGGCGAGATCTCCTCTGTCATAAGGTGGTATTTCACCATATATCTTTTGACCATTTACAGCGCCTCCGACAACAAGGTGGTGAGCGCCCCATCCGTGGTCGGTACCATCACCATTTTCAACAGCTGTTCGGCCAAAATCCGATGCTGTAAAAAGAGTGACTTTATCTGAGATACCCATCTCAACCATAGCGTTTTGGAAGGCACTAATCGAAGTTGATATCTGGGTTTCTAATCTAGGCATATCGGTATGCTGATTATCATGAGTATCAAACCCACCTATCGCGACGTAAAATATTTGTCTCCTGACGTTCAGTGCATTACGCGCTGAAATCGTATTAGCTACGGTTCTTAACTGATTGCCAAGTGGACTATTAGGAAATTGAGCATTTACACCAACAGAGTTATTTAATGCGGATTTATAGGTCTCTATATTTCTGAGGGCACGGCGGTTAATATCAATTAGGTCCTTTCCAAATAAATTATCTGAAGTAACACCCGTGGCGTTAATATGGTCTCTGAGAGCAATCATAGCTGTATTCGAGGAATAACCTGTACCTAAACGCCAATTTTGTTCTAGAATATTCGCTGAGCTAGGACTTCCCTTGGCCAAAAACTGCCTAACATTTGTGCTTGATAAAAACACATCGTTGCCAGCTGTAGATATAGCAGAAAATACTGGATCTGATACCGCATCAGCCTCAAGAATAGGCTCTAAAAGGCGCCCTCCCCAACCACTTTGAGTGCCTTCTGTTCCAAAGCTCATCCAAGTAGACTGTTGGTCATTATGCGAAAAGAGCCTAGTAGGTAATTGAACTGAAAAGTTATTCATACTTGTACGGTTTGTGGGTTCTATTAATGGACCAACATTACCTACAATGGCGGCTTGACCTGTATTAAATAGGTTTTGTAGTTCCGGAACACCTGATGAAAATCCAAATTTACGTCCACCTAAATTGCTATTAAGGGCGTTAATCTCTAATATGTTATCAATATCCCTAGACGAATTTCCGTTACCAACACCATAGGCTTCAAACATTCCAGGTCTCACACTTGCGAGTGCATTGTGTGATGGCAGGTCTTTTGGTAAGATAAAATCCATACTATCCATTCCACCTTTAAGGAATACGCATACAAGGGCCTTGTAACCATTAACTTCAGCTGAAAAGGCATTCGAGCTACCTAGTGCTGCCAATAATCCTGTACCAGCTGAGAATCCGAGAGCACTTGAAGATTTTAAAAACCGTCTTCTGTTAATATATGACATTTCCCCTACCTCACAGTACTAACGAAAATTCGGTTGATGTAACAGCCACATAGACTGCTACCGCGACGCGATTCCATCGATCTTTAGTAGCATTTTCTTCACTGTCTGAGCGAATGGGCATTTCATTTAAAATTGTCACTATACGTTCTTTTGTTGTATTTTTCATCAGCCCCGCAAGTAAAAGAGTGTCTAAATGCTCAGATAATTGATCAGGTGTCTCTGCGAGAGTAACTTCATAGCTGTAATCAGGCGCAAAGCTATCAATTGCTTCATCCCGCGCTGGAGAACTATTAAAAACATACTCTAACATCCAGTCATTATACCCCATAACAGAACCCTCATGCGTAGTTTGCAACTCTGGTGCTGTTAGGCCTTCGTTACCACTATATGTTTGAGGGGCTATAAAACCAGGACGATAAAAATTAAAAACAGATGATGCTTGAAAGGGTTGTTGACCTAACCCCTCATTACTTCGGGCATGAAACAAAAGAGCCCATTCATTTTCAGCAAATACATTACCCACATCAAAAGCTCTTGCCCAGTTAATAAACTTAAGGACTGGCTCTCTTATCTTTCCGTCTGTATTTGATTTTTCTTCGCCATTAAAAAATTTCTCATCCAGCAATATAGCAGCTAACGTTGCCTTTAAATCACCTCTGACACCTTCTCCAAACTGCACATTATCTGCAGATGTGTAACTACCCGTTTCAAAAGCCGTTGCTACGCGTTCAGTATATTCAGGAGTTGGGCTACTTGCCGTAAAGCGTTGAATTAAACGGGTGGCTATAAAGGGAGCAAGATTTGGGTGTTCGAATATATGATCAATTGCCTGATCTATTGCGGTATCACCATCAACGTAAGCGCCTATTGTTTTACCAAGAAATTTCTTTTCATTTTTACTATGATAATTTTGATACATCACCAAAGGGGCAATTTCGTCATAATCCTCACAATTCCAAAAATCTATCCCCCCGCAACTTAGTCCTGTAAATACTCTCGCAAGTCCGACAATATCCTCATTACTATATGTTTCTACAGGGCTCCCATTGATTAATTTTTGGGTTCCATCCATATTTAATTCTGTAACTCCCACTGTAAAAAGCTGTAAGAATTCCCTTGCATAGTTTTCATCCGGCGTTTGAAGGGGGTTTTGGTCAGAATTATCTCTATTACGGTAATATGTTAAGAAATTGGCCATTGCTGGCGTGTAAGTGACCTCTTTCAGTAACTCTTTATAGTTACCAAATGCATGTTTATATAGAGCATCAACATAGTGCGCATTCATACGCGGCCTATCGCCCATATTTAAATCAGAAATAACCGTGATCTGTGACAAAGCAAATACCATTCTTTGGCGTAGCTGGTCATCTCCATCAACCATGGCGTTCCAAAAAGCTGCAGAATATGATCTATGCTGAACACCTACATCATCATCTGTATAATCTATTACAAAAGGTAAAATATAAGATGGCGGCTTAGAAAATTCCTCTGACAGTAATTCGGAGGCATCTCTGTTGATGGCATCTTCAATATCCCCGCGCGACGCTCCAAATGTCATCTTTGATAAAAATGATACAACTTCCTGATCAGAATTAAGTTTTAATACTGATGAAACAGGGGGTGTCGGCGGAATTGGTGTTGGCGCAACCGATACTGGCGGGGAGTCATTACCGCCTCCGCCGCACGAAATTAAAAATATAACCAAGGAGGCTGTTAAAGTATTCTTTAAAGTCTTACTGACTATTTTTCTCATACAGTTTTGCATACCCACTAATTTAATTACTTTGTAAATATTACCATAATTTATAATATGTCTAGTTAAAGTATGTTAATATTTAATTATACTAATAACTAAATTACAATTTACATACACAATCATTTAAGTCTATTGGGCTGTTAGATCATTAAATTTTATTCGTAATTGCATTCTAAGTTGGACCTAAAATGAAAGCATCAAAAATTGACGGCCGTATTTTTGCAGAAAACTTAAGAAAAAAAGTGCGACAAGCTGTTACTCAATTACCCAATTCTCCTTCGCTAGCAGTAGTTCTTGTAGGTGAGGATCCTGCAAGCCAAGTATACGTTGCTAGTAAAGTCAAATTTACAGAAGAATGCGGAATGAACTCTCTTGAGTATAAATTGCCCGCAGATACAAAAGAAACTGAAGTCGTCAATTTAGTTAAAAAACTAAATGAAAATGATAAGGTTGATGGCATATTGGTTCAGTTACCGCTACCTAAGGGGATAAATTCAGATAACGTGATCAAAGAGATTCATCCTGACAAAGATGTTGATGGCTTAACAGAAGCGTCTGCAGGAAGGCTTTCCCTCGGAAAATCTGGTTTGAGACCGTGCACGCCTACAGGATGCGTAATGTTAGCAAAGGATGAACTTGGGGATTTATCTGGAAAGCATTGTGTTGTTCTAGGGCGCTCAATACTCGTGGGCAAGCCCGCTGCTCTCCTTTTTTTAGAGCAAAATTGCACAGTCACAATAGCGCACTCACGAACAAAAAATTTAGAAGCCGTTTGCAAAAGTGCAGATATACTCATTGCAGCCGTAGGGCGGCCTCAAATGGTTCAAGCCAGCTGGATAAAAAAAGGAGCCTGCATAATCGATGTAGGAATTAACAGAGTACCTAGTGTTAAGAGGCCAGGAAAAACAAGATTAGTCGGAGACGTTAATTATACGACTGCTAAAGACGTAGCAGGCTCAATTACGCCCGTGCCTGGCGGAGTAGGCCCAATGACAATTGCTTGCCTTTTAAGAAATACGGTAATAGCGGCTTGTGCACGGCGAAACTGGAAAACTCCCAGCATCCTTGATTTCTAATAGTAAGGTTTTGTACAAAACTACCTTTAATGAAATTTAGATAAAAATCCTGCAATTTTTTTAGTTCGGCTGCTAAAGAGAACGTTTGTATAATAGCTTGAGGAAGCCCTCTTTATAGCCTCCGATCTCGTTGGGTATGGCGAAATAATTTTAGCGAGCCCAGAAATTTTAATATTATTGACCATCGCCATACTTATTAAATGAATCATCTCTCCTGCCTGCTCCCCGATAATAGAACCCCCTAAAATCTTTCCCTTACTATTCGCTATTATTTTAACTCCTCCAAGAGTTGAAAGCTCAGAGATGGCTCGATCATTTTCATTAAAGCTCCAAGTTAAACACTTAACCTTTAACGATAGTTTTTCTGCTTTTTTTTCAGTTAATCCAATACTCGCAAATTCTGGTTCAGAATAAATAACTGAGGGCATCGATGATATATTAGCTTTTGCCAAAAAATCACCCATAAGTGGTGGAGAAAAGTAAAAATTTTGAATTAGTTTTCCAGCATGATAACCAGCGGCATGAGTAAACCCTCCCATGCCTTGAGTTACATCTCCCGCAGCATATATACGCTTGTTGCTAGTTCTAAGACTCTTAGATACCTTTACACCGGAACGGTCATATACAACGTTTGCTTTCTCAAGCCCTAGTTTTTTTATATTAGGGGAACGCCCAGCCGCTAAAAGCAGGTGACTCCCTTGTATGGTTTTTCCATTCTCTAGTTCCACCGATAACCCTGATTTATTTCTTTTTAGAGACTTTATTTTAACAGGATAATGAAAATTAATACCTTCTTTTTTTAACTCATCAATTAAAATGTCAGAATGACCTTTATCAAGATTTACAAGGGGAGGTTGTGCATCAATCACATTAATATTCGAACCTAAACGACTAAATGCTTGTCCAAGTTCAAGGCCTATAGGGCCCGCTCCAATAATAATTAAATTTTTGGGTAATTTATCGATAGTAAATATTGTCTCATTCGTCAAAAATGGAATATCATCAATACCGGGAATTGGAGGTATTGAAGCTTTCGATCCTGATGCAATCACAAACCTTTTAGCCGTTACTATTGCAGAGGGCGAGATGACGGTCGTCTGATTTTTAAACTCAGCATACTCACGAATTACGGTGCACCCTAACCCTTCAAACCGTTCCTGACTATCTGCTGGAGCAATCGTATTAATAGCATTATGCACATGTTGTTGAACCTCTTGGAACTTAATGTTTGGTTTTTTTAGATCTACACCAAATGCTTTTGTTTTTTTAAAAATATGTGCTTTCTTAGCTGCTGAAATCAAAGCTTTAGAAGGAATGCAGCCGTAATTGAGACAATCACCGCCCATTTCGTTTGCTTCAAAAAGAACAACAGACCTGCCTAATTGCGCTGCCCCTGACGCAACCGAAAGCCCAGCAGAACCTGCGCCTATTATGCAAATATCAACATTATATACTTTTTTATTCATATGGCCCTTAAAAAGCTTTCTTAAAATTAAGTTAGTTTATTTTTTTTAAATACTTATAAACAACAGGCATTAAAGCAAGTAATGAAAGAGCAAAAAATGCAGGAACAAAGTTTTTTCCTGCATTTTGTATGAGTAGTGACACATCTAATGACTGAGCATTTGTGGATGCATCCAATAAAGTGTCCCGTAGCCCTGTACCAATTAATGTATAAGCTAGGGTTCCTGGAATAATTCCAAATAATGTTGATATAAGGTAGTGACTAAATCTAGCGCCTAAGAGAGCCGGTGCAATGTTTACGACAGCAAAAGGAAATAGCGGAATTAGGCGAAGAGAGAAAAGATAAGATAAAGAATTTTCTTTAAACCCATTTTCCATTTTTTTTAAAAATGGTCCAGCAGTATTCTGTAAGGCATCATTAAAAGAGTATTTAGTTAGCATGAATAGTATACAAGCACCTGCAGTAGCGCTGATAACAGTTGTGGGAACACCTATAATCGTTCCAAATAAAAACCCGCCCATAATTGTTAGTGCACTTGCGGGGATCATGAATACAGTTGAAAGAATGTAAATAACAACGAAGCCAGTGAAAGCTACCCAAAAATTATTTTCTACGAGAGTGTTTAAATCCACCGCATACAGACCTAGTGAACTTGGTGTAAGATATTGATCCCATCCCTGGTAAAGCGCAAATAGTAATCCTGATATCAAAGCATAAATTGGCCAAATCTTTAAAAAAAAGGACTTTTGGTTTTTACTTTTATTCATAACATCTAATTGTCTGTTACATCATTTAAAGTCCAGTCATAATTATATGATTTAATTTTCACGCCCCTTTCTATAGCATTTTTTAGGTCTTTGTTTGCATGCGTTAATATATGGTCGAGTACACCTCCGTCATTTTCGAAATCCTCTTTAAACCATTTATAAATCGAGGAAAGCTGCAATCCATTTGTTTTTAAAGTGACGGCTCTTGAAGAATTTATATATTCAGTAGCCGCCATTAATTGATCAGCCTCTAAATTATCTGCCTTCCAAGAAGTAGCCTGAAGATTTGGACAGCTCATTGAAGCGCAATTCAGCATATAGTGAATATATGGTGATTTATATTTTGATCTTAATATTTTATGTTCTATGTCATCAAGACTAACTAATTCGGTATTTAATTTTATAATCTTACGCTTCCAAGGACCAGAGTTTAAAGGCCCTAGTTTACGTATAGATTTAATCTGATAATTTTCAGTTACTAGCTTTACCGTAACCGCATTATATAGGTTTGCGTAATAAGCTATGGCTTCATTTTTTAGCATTAGGTCAGGATCCATACCTTCAAGGCTAGTTAAATAATTATTCAATAACGCCCAATCATCCGAGCTTTTTCTCAATGCCGAGTAGTTAAATAAATTTACTCCGCTGGGTTCACTTTTTATGACGTAACGTTTTAGAATTAGATCCCAATCACTATCTCCGGCAGAATTTTTAGAGCTTTGCGCCTCGGCTTTATTGTAGCCGTTTAGGTTACTCACCAAATTATTATCCAGTGTTAAAAAAAGGAATATAAAAGGCAGAAATAATGATTTTAGCATAGTGATTCCTTAGTCGCAGTTTAATATAAACATCTGCTATCAAATAACACCTTAAACCAATATATCCAAAAAGTTGTCAGTGATTTTTGATAAACACAGTTGTGTTAGTTGATGATATTAGTTATCTATACATTTGTTTACGGGTATATGCGCCATTAAGCTTTTATATAAGAACATAATATTTATGAAAAATATAAACTTTACCACCTTATGAGTATTAAATTCATTGATTTAAATTCTCAACAATTGCGTTTGAAAGATGAAATCAATTCTGGCATTCAATCGGTTTTAAAGCATGGCCAATACATACTTGGCCCTGAAGTCAGGAAGTTTGAAAAAAACTTAGCAAAATTTGGGAAGTCAAAGTATGCTCTTGGCTGCGCAAATGGAACTGACGCAATCTTACTTCCATTATTAGCATGGGGAATTGGCCCTGGTGATGCCGTATTTTGTCCCTCTTTTACATATTGTGCCACAGCTGAGGCAATCGCTAATACTGGAGCTTCGCCAGTTTTTATCGATATAAACCGCAGAACATATAATATCGACCCTGAAAGCTTAGAAAGAGCCATTAACAAAGTAAAAAAAAGTAAAAAGTTAGTCCCCCGGGCAGTTATCGCAGTAGATTTATTCGGTCAAAGCGCAAATTATCCAATCTTATCAGCCATAGCAAAATCCTATGACTTAAAGTTAATTGCTGATAGTGCTCAAGGGTTTGGAACTACTTTAAAGGGTAAGCATCCGTTGCACTGGGCTGACATTACTACAACAAGTTTTTTTCCTGCTAAGCCACTCGGATGCTACGGAGATGGAGGGGCTATTCTTACAAATGATGCCAATCTTGCAATAAGAATTGAATCTCTTAGATTCCACGGTAAAGGTGTCGAAAAATACGATAACACTCATGTAGGTATAAATTCTAGACTTGACACTCTTCAAGCTGCGATTTTATTGCCAAAGTTAAAAATTTTTCCCGAAGAAATTAAAGTCCGTAATTTAATTGCCCGTAGATATAGTGATAGCCTCAAAGATCATGTCTTGCACGTTCCGGAAATATTGGAGGGCGTTATTTCTACTTGGGCACAATTTACTATTGAGGTTTCGGATCCAGAAGTTTTTTCTAGAAAACTTAAAGAAAAAGGAATTCCAACAGCGCGTTATTACCCTAAACCTGTTCATCAACAGTCTGCTTATTCGCATTATCCTATTGAAGGGACAAAGCTTTCGAACACAGAAGATTGTAGCAACCGAACTATTAGTTTACCCATGCATCCTTATCTTGAAGAAAGTACACAAAATAAAATAATTGAAATAGTAAAGAAAGTAGCTAGATAAATTTTATCTTAATGTCTTAAATTGTTATTTAAAACCCCTCTCAAAGCTTGACAGATTAGTTAGGGGCCACTAATGGACCTTTTCTATAGTTAGAGTGGTATTTACCACTTCGGAGAATGACATGAAACGTACTTTTCAACCATCCGTATTGGTTCGCAAACGCCGCCATGGGTTTAGGTCGCGTATGGCCACTAAAAACGGACGTGCTGTTTTGGCTCGTCGTCGCGCTAAAGGCCGCAAGGTACTGTCTGCTTAAACAGTTCCTACGTGTTATCGTCCTATGGAAAACCATACTAAACTCGGGGTGCTAAAAACGCGGTCCGAGTTTTTACATGTAAGATCAGGTAAGTACAGGGCATTTAAAAACCTCGTCGTTCAAGCGAATGCTAATTCCAACAGCGAGGTCATAAGGGTTGGCTTTACTGCTACAAAAAAGATTGGTAACGCAGTAGTAAGAAATAAAGCCAAGCGGCGCCTTAGACACGTGGCTCGCGAGCTACTACCTGAATATGGTTTAAAGGGAGTAGATTATGTATTTATTGCTCGCAATTCCACGGCATCCACTCCATATGAAAGCTTAATGAATAATACACGTGATGCTCTTGCAAGCATCTCACAAATAAACAAATAAGTATCTAAAAGTTAGAACGGCTAAATTATGCAAGACCAAGGCAATGACCAGAAAAATTTTATTTTAGCCATGTTACTATCAGGCTTGGTGCTCATGGCTTATTGGTTTTTCTATGGGCAACCATTAGAGGAAATGGCGAGAGAAAATGCTGCTTTAGAGCTTAGTCAGGGTACAAATAAAGACATTGAATTATCAAATAGGGACCAAACAATTCAAACCAAAAGTCCAACGGGCCAAAGAATTAATATAGAAACCGCCTCTATTTCTGGATCGTTCAATACAGAAGGCTCAAGGTTTGATGATATTGCATTAAAGAACTACGATAAAACCTTGGATACGGCGGATGGCTCAGTCATTCTATTAGCTCAAGAAGGAAATGAAAAATCAGCTTATTTAATGGATAACTGGTCAAATATTAATGGGGGTAATGGGTCAGATACAAAGTGGACATTAGTCTCAGGAGGGACTCTCACTGAAACCTCACCTATATATCTTGAGTATTTAAATGATGAGCTCCTGGTTCAAAGAAAAGTATCCATAGATAATAAGTTTTTAATTACATTATCTGATAAAGTGGTAAACTTAAGTAGCAGTGAAAAAACTATCACTCGAGTTGGGGTTAGTCGTCAACACAATTTACCCGACGACTTAACTAACTTTTTTATTGTCCAAGAGGGCCCCATTTCATTGGTGGACGGAAAGTATCATGATCAAAAGTACAAAGGCCTTAAGAAAAAAAGCAATTGGAATGAAACTGGAAAAGCTGGATGGGCGGGATTAACTGATAAATACTGGTTCATCGCCAATATTGCTCCACAAGATCAGACTATCAAAGTGAATTATGATTTCAAAACCATAAATACTCAAGACGTTTATGAGACCTCCTACACTTTGAGCCCCTTAACACTAACTTCAGGTTCTTCTGTTGAATCTACAAGCCACTTGTATGTTGGCCCCAAAGAACGCTCAACCCTAGTAAATTATGAATTACAAGGGATAGCAGAAATGGAAAGGGCAATTGACTGGGGAGCGATGCGGTTAATCGTTAGGCCTATAAGCTGGACACTAAGCTTTCTGGGATCAAAGCTAGGCAATTACGGACTTGGAATACTCGTTTTAACATTTTTCATAAAACTATTCATGTTTCCTTTATTTAATAAGCAATACGAGAGCCAAGCGAAAATGAAAAAAGTACAGCCGAAAGTAAAAAGGCTGCAAGAACTTTACAAAGATGATAGAATGAAAATGCAACAAGAAATGATGGGCCTTTATAGGAAAGAAGGCGTAAACCCTGCAGCAGGTTGCTTGCCTATAATACCTACTATTTTTGTATTCTTCTCACTTTACAAAGCTGTTTTTATTAATATTGATTTACGCCATGAGCCTTTCTTCGGCTGGATACGTGATCTATCTGCAAAAGATCCACTCTCGATTTTAAATGGCTTTGGTGTTTTACCATGGGAAGCTGTTCCAGGGCCCATACCATCGATTCTTGCGATTGGGCCACTAGCAATTTTATACGGCATATCAATGAGCCTCATGTACACTTTAACTCCGCCTGCAGGGGATCCAATGCAAGCCAAAATATTTAAGTTTATGCCCTGGATATTTATGTTTATTCTCTCACCTTTTGCAGCAGGTCTTTTAATATACTGGGTTTGGAATAATATTTTATCTTTTGGTCAGCAGTACTACATAACCAGGAAGTTCAAAGTCGACACTCCTGTAGATGAATTCTGGAGAAAAATAACAGGTAAAAATACATCTGGTAAAGAGTAATGGTAAAAAGTGATAACCAATCATCTATTTCAAAAAATAGTATTGAAAAAGGGCGCCTATTATTTGCTAGAGATGTAACTTTCATGCTTAGTGCAGTCAGCCTTGATACTCTCCCCTCGGCACGGCTTCCTGAAATATGCTTTGCGGGAAGGTCTAATGTTGGAAAATCAAGTTTAATTAATGCACTCACAAATAGAAAAGGCTTGGCACGGGCTTCGAATACTCCTGGTCGTACCAGAGAGTTAAATTATTTCAACATTGACGAAAGATTATTTGTCGTTGACCTACCGGGTTATGGATATGCAAAAGCATCTAAGTCCGACATTGCCAAATGGACTAAATTAACAAGGGAATTTTTATTTGGAAGAGCATCATTGCGCCGCGTTTTTTTGTTAATCGATAGTCGTCATGGGACTAAAGAAAGTGATATAGAACTTATGAATATGCTAGATGAGACAGCTGTTACATATCAGATAGTTTTGACAAAGATTGATAAAATAAAAAAAAACGAGATTGATAAAGTTCATATAAAAACCTCGGCTTTAATCGCCAAGCGCCCAGCGGCATATCCAAATATAATACTTACATCTTCTGAGAAAAAAAGTGGTTTAGATGAATTGCGCTCAACAATAGCCAGTATAGCAATATCGTAGATATTATAAAACTAGTGTAATATTATTTTTTTAAAGATATACTTAAAGCTATTAAATAACATAAATAGAGGCGGTAATGTTGAAACGGCAAGAAAATCAAACGGGCTGGAAAAGTGCAAAAGAGCTTTCAGAAGCTTTGCCATTTATACAAAGGTACTCTGGTCAAACTATAGTTATTAAATTTGGCGGCCATGCAATGGGCAATAAAGACCTTACAATGCAATTTGCACGTGATGTAGTTCTCCTGAAGCAATTTGGTCTGTGTCCGGTTATTGTTCACGGCGGAGGCCCGCAAATTGGTTCTATGCTTAAAAAGCTTAACATTAAGACAGAGTTTGTAGATGGCTTACGGGTATCAGACATTGAAACAGTAGGTGTAGCTGAAATGGTTCTTTCTGGAGCAATAAATAAGTCAATAGTCCAAGCCATAAATGATGCAGGTGGACGCGCTGTTGGACTATCAGGACGTGATGCAAACCTGATCACAGCAACACAAAAAGATAGTAGCTTAGGGTTTACTGGAACCCCTGTATCAACTGATATATCAGTTCTAAATGTTTTAACTTCAGCAGAACCTGGTTTTATTCCAGTGATATCGCCAATCAGTAGTGGTAATGATGGAAGTTCTTATAATGTTAATGCCGATACAGCAGCCGGAGTACTAGCCGGTGCCTTAAAAGCATCGCGTTTAATGCTACTTACAGATGTCGAAGGGGTAATGGACAATGAAAAGCAATTACTCACAGACTTAACTATTAATGATGCTAAAAATTTGATCGAGAAGGGTGTCGCCAAAGGTGGAATGATACCTAAACTTGAAACAGCAATTAATTCTATTGCCAGTGGCGTTAAAGCAGTTGTGATTTTGGATGGCCGCAAACCCCATGGCCTATTAGTGGAGTTATTTACAGATCAAGGTGCCGGAACTTTGATTAAATGAAAACTTTTATTTCTACTTTCTTTAGTCTGACTTTCTCACTCCAAGCACTCTCTGCAACAGGTCAACAAAATATATCTCAAAATAATATTTCTCAAAATTGGCAAATTTGTAATGAGACAAGCTTCATATTGAATGTATCAACTGCTTATGAAAGTGAAAAAACAGGAGAATATAAAATAAATGATGATACAGAGATTTACCCAGGTGAATGTATAAACAAAGAGGTTCTAAATATATATCTGCGGTATATATATGCAAAGAGTAAACCTATCCATCAAGGTGGGATTAGAGAGTGGCGAGGAAACTTCCTAATTTGCAATAATCTTGTTTCAAAATTGAAAAGTACTTCAAAAGACTGCCAAGAAAAAAACCTCGAATCTAAGTTTTTTAGGTCCATTAAACCTTCAGAAAATATAAGTTATTTTATCGAAAATAAAAACTTTAAAAGCAAAGCAAGAACGGCGGGTATTCAACGTTTACTGAATGATAATGGTTATGACATGAATAAAATTGATGGTATTTCAGGAAGGAGGACTATCAAAGCTTTAAGTGAGTTCAAGAAACTCAATAAGCTGGAAAATGAAATTGATAAAAAATTACTAATGCAAAAGCTTTCTAAAATGGCAGAAAAAGAAAGTCAAAAAGTGGGCCTCACTATTTGTAATAGAACTGAGGCACCCTTATGGACTGCCCTTGGTACTGAAAATGGAAAAGAGATATCATCACGTGGATGGTGGAATATAAAAATCGATAAATGTAACCAAATTATAAATAGAAAACTCAACTCTAAAAAAACTTATTATTTTGCCCGCAGCGAAATTAAAAATATCATGAAATCAGAAGAAGGTAAAAAATATTTGAACATAATCGCAGATAAGGCATCAACCAAAAACTTTTGCATTTCTAATTCTAAGTTTTCAGCAATAACAAACATTAATTGTACAGTCTCTGGGTACTATGATGCTCAATTTAGACAACTTCCGACGGATATCGTAGGTTTGACAGTTACTTTAACTAATAATGATTTTTGAAATATTTTTATTAATTAATTAAGAAGCTACAATATGAAACAGAAATATAATCTCTCAAATATAAATAATTGGATTTTCGATTTAGATAATACACTCTACCGAGCTGACGCAAATTTCTTTTCACAGATCGATAGGAAAATTACTAAATATATAAGTGAATACCTTAAAATTCCAGAATTTAATGCACGCCTTTATCAAAAAGAATTTCTGAGAGACTACGGCACGTCACTATCGGGAATGATGTCCGTACACAATATGGATCCAGACGAGTTTCTTGAGTTTGTTCATGATGTAGATTTATCATCTTTGACCCCACAACCAAAACTTCGTAACAATTTAAAATTACTCAAAGGGAGAAAGTTTATATTCACCAATGGGTCACGTAAGCATGCAATGAATGTAACAAATCATTTAAAACTTGATGATTTGTTTGATGGAAGTTTTGGTATTGAAGATACAAATTACAATCCTAAACCCAATGAAAATGCATACACTATTTTCTGTGAGCACTATCAAGTTGATCCCAAGATGGCTATATTTTTTGAGGACAGTCCACGCAATCTTATAATCCCAAAAAAGATGGGTATGAAAACTGTGTTAGTGACTTCAGATGTAGATTGGAGTCATGAGCCTCAGAGCACGAGACCTGCAGGTAATGACACAATAGCTGACTGGATTGATTTCAAAACGGATGATATTGAAAGTTGGCTAACTGAACACATATTATCCAAATGATTGAAAAAATAACATGGTGTAATTTATGAAAATAATGATTAAAATTTCAATATTTTTTCTTACAGTTTCATTAATTGTAATATTCCTGGTAAGCAAAATACTGGCGCCAAGCCAAGATGCAAAAATGAATGAAGTAATACCCCATGAAAACTATAAGGTATCAAATAAAAGCGAGAAGTTACACAAAAGTTTGTTTATAACTGATCTCCATTCAGATACACTCTTATGGAGCCGAAACCCAGAGAAACGTTGGAAACGCGGTCATGTAGACCTACCACGCCTACGAGAAGGCGGGGTAAATATGCAAGTATTTAGTGCTGTAACAAAATCCCCTAGAGGCCTCAATTTTGATTCAAACTCACCTGATGCTCCTGATGATATTAGCTTATTAATTAAAGCCCAACTTTGGCCTCCTCGAACTTGGAATTCAATATTTGAAAGGGCAGTTTATCAAGCTCAAAGACTGCATAAACTAGAAAGTAATCCAAGTAATAATTTGCTAATTGTAAAAAATAAAACAGACATGGAACATGCAGACAAGAAAATACTAGCACTGTTATTAACAGAAGGGTCACACCCACTGGAAGGTAAAATAGAAAATATAAATAACCTTTACGGTGCCGGTTACAGAGCGATGGGACTTCAACATTTCTTTGATAATGAATTAGGTGGATCACTTCATGGGAAATCACAAAGTGGGTTAACGGATTTTGGAAGAGAAGCTGTCCTTGAAATGGAACGTATGAACATTATGATAGATGTAGCACATAGCTCAATAAATACTGTAAAAGATGTTCTTAACACAATTGATGGGCCTATTTTCATTTCACACGGCGGAACAATAAGCGGGTGTGAGAAGACATTTAACCGTAACCTACCAGATAAGATACTTAAAGAAATATCGAAGAGAGGCGGAATACTTGGTATTGGTTATTTCGATGGGGCTATTTGTGATATTTCACCAAAAGGTATAGCAAGAGAAATTATACATGCCATTTCAATAATGGGTGAAAATTCAATAGCACTAGGGTCAGATTTTGATGGAACTGTAACAACCACCATAGATACTTCCGAATTATCAGCGATAACGTATCAGTTACTCGAGCAAGGCTTAACTGAAAAACAAATTCGTAAGGTTATGGGGGAAAATGCTAGGGACTTCTTTTTGAGAAATCTACCTGAAATCTAATGTTTGAATGAAACAATGAAACAGATTAGAGTAAGCTAACCTTGACGGGCTTTAAAACGAGGGTCTGTTTTATTAATAACGTAAAGTCTTCCTTTACGTCTTACTATTTGACAATCACGATGGCGATTTTTTAAAGATTTCAAAGAACTGCGGACTTTCATCGTACTAGCCTAAATTAGTTAAATTAAAGATGCGCATATAGGGCCCAAAATTTCTACAGTCAAGAGATTTTGAACAAAGAAAATTGACAATATAATTAATTAAATAATGAATTAACCCTTGGCCCCGCTCTCTCCCTCGCTTATGAGATTAGTACTATTCTTATCATAATGGATAAACTTATGGAAACCTTTGCTGTTTTAATGGAAAAACTTAATAATTTTGTCTGGGGGCCTCCTATGATGATCTTATTATTAGGGGTAGGTCTTTTTCTAACAGTCGGTTTGCGGTTTATATCGCTGACCAAAATAGGCTATGGGTTTAATCAGCTCTTTAAAAAACGTGATGACAATGCAGGCCAAGGAGAAGTTTCGCCTTTTGCGGCATTAATGACAGCTCTCTCATCAACTGTCGGAACAGGAAATATTGCAGGAGTCGCAGCGGCAATTGCAATCGGTGGGCCTGGGGCGGTCTTTTGGATGTGGGTAACTGCAATTTTGGGAACAGCAACTAAATTTGGTGAAGGCGTGTTAGCGGTCCGTTTCCGTGAGGTTGACTCAAATGGAAATCGTGTTGGCGGACCAATGTATTACATTAAGAATGGATTAGGGCCAAAATGGCTATGGCTAGCTGGAGCTTTCGCATTTTTTGGAATTATAGGCTCGCTATCTACAGGTAATGCAGTTCAGGCAAACTCCATAGCTGATGCGCTGAAAAGTGCTTATAATTTTGACCCGCGGATTGTGGCTATAGTTTTGTCTCTTCTTGTAGCGACCGTTATTATAGGTGGCATCAAACGTATTGGTGCAGTTGCATCGAAGCTGGTCCCCTTTATGGCCATTATATATTTAGTAGCTGCACTTGTCGTTATAGCGGCTAATATCGGAGAAGTTCCAGCCGCATTTAGTCTTATTTTTAAAGGTGCATTTGGCATGCAGGGTGCAGGCACTGGAATTACCATTGGGCTTATGATGCTTGCCATGCAAAAAGGCGTGGCTCGTGGACTTTTTTCAAATGAAGCTGGGCAAGGTTCCGCTCCCATAGCACATGCAGCCGCACAAAATGACAATCCCGTAAATCAAGGTATAATAGCTATGCTTGGCACAATCATAGATACGCTAATCATATGCACAATAACTGCTCTGGTGATACTAACTTCAGGAGTCATGTCAAATGATTGCTTAGCTAATCCTGCAATTTTAGAGTTATTAGAATCGGGAACTACCCCTCAAGGCTGCGAAATTGGAGTGCCGCTAACAGCCGCGGCTTTTGACACTATTCTTGTTGGGTTTGGGGAGCATATTGTTACATTCTGCCTATGCATATTTGCGTTCACTACCATTATAGGATGGTCTTATTATGGTGAACGTTGCACGGCATTTATTTTCAAGGAAAAATCAATTCCTGTTTTTAGAGTATTTTGGGTTTTAGCAGTATTCCTATCAAGTTACGCACTCTCATTTGAGACCGGTGAAGATAACTTAGTAGTGGCAACATTTTGGTTAATAGCTGATAGTTTGACTGGATTAATGGCAGCCCCGAACTTAATTGCTATCATTCTTCTTTCGCCAGTGATATTTAAATTAGCCAAAGAGTACTTCCAAAATGACCGCTTATCTGTGAGCAGTCATAAAAATAAAAGTAACAAATAGTTAATTTATTTAGTCATGTATTTAGGAGTTACCTAATGAATATTATTAACCCCAAGGTTGCGGTTGAAGAATTAGACGGCTGGACCGGCGGTGATGATTTTATAACAAAAATTTTTAAATTTAAGGACTTTGTTGAAGCATTTAGCTTTATGACTAACATTGCAATGATTGCAGAAAAAATGAACCATCACCCAGAGTGGTATAATGTTTATAATAGAGTAGATATAACGCTCACAACTCATGATTCAGGCGGAGTAACTGAAAAAGATATATCTCTTGCCAAAGCCATGGAAATGGCAGCTCGTTAATTAAGCTTATGCTAATGACGAATATTTTTTATTGTGTTAATGAAGACCTCCGATGACCTCTACTTTGATAGCCAACACCCAGCCAAAAATAATATCTGATTCAGATTGTCGTATAAAGTTGGTAGGCTTAGGACGAAATGAAATTTCGCATCATCTAGAAAATTTTGGAATAGAAAAACAAAAATTAAAAATGCGAACAAAGCAAATATTCCACTGGATTTATAATTACGGGGTACGTGATTGGTCGGAAATGACAAATATAACTAAGAGCCTTAGGAAAGAATTGGAAATCAGGTTTTCGCTTGATCGCCCAAAGGTCATAGAAAAGCAGGTAAGTAATGATGGAACTCGAAAATATTTAATTCAGATGAGCCCCGGTATAGAAGTAGAAAGTGTTTTTATACCAGATGTTTCGAAAACTGGCGCGCTGTGTGTTTCATCTCAAGTAGGCTGCACTTTAACTTGTAAGTTTTGCCATACAGGTACGCAAAAGTTAGTCAGAAATCTTACGGCCCGAGAAATAGTATTGCAAGTTATTGCAGCTCGTGACGATCTAAATGAGTGGCCCACAACACAGGAAAATAGAAAACTTACTAATATTGTATTTATGGGCATGGGTGAACCCTTATACAATTCAGAACAGGTAGGAAATAGTTTAGATATAATTTGCGATCCAGAGGGCATCGGCATAGGCAGGCGCAGAATTACTATTTCAACATCAGGTATTGTTCCAGAAATTGGTCCTATTGGGTTAAGAACATCAGCCATGCTGGCCATTTCTCTTCACGCCGCAAACGATGAGCTTCGTGAAAAAATAATGCCCATCAATCGTAAGTACCCCCTTAAGGAGCTAATGCAAGCATGTCGTGATTACCCGGGTTTATCCAACTCTAAAAGGATTACTTTTGAATATGTAATGCTTAAAGGAGTAAATGATAAACCTAAACATGCTAAACAGCTGATAAACCTTTTAAAGGGCATACCCTCTAAAGTTAATCTAATTCCTTTCAATCCATGGCCTGGTAGTGATTTTGAATGCTCTGACTGGGCCACAATAGAAAGCTTTGCAGATATAGTAAACAAAGCAGGATATGCTTCACCAATTAGAACTCCAAGAGGCCGCGATATTCTTGCAGCATGCGGACAACTAAAGTCAGAGTCTGAAAAATTGAGAGCTAGTGATTTAAGAAAATTAAATATATCCAGTAATAAAAGCTAACTTAATTTGGTATTGATTTTAAGAACTACGCAACTAAAGTCTACCAACCTATATTAAGGATATAAAATGGCACTTTTAGGAAATATCATTTGGTTCATATTAGGCGGCTGGTTGCTTTTTATACTATATTCAATTTCAGCGATAATATTTTTCCCTGTATTTTTACCTTTATTTAGAATTGCAGTTTATGCGGCTTTTCCATTTGGTAGAAGTGTAATTAGTAAAAAGAAATTAGATAAATATCGTGAATTAAATGGAAACGATACAGAAAATTCCGCAATGACGACTATAGCTGGATTTCTCAATGTTCTGTGGATTATTACATTCGGTTGGATTTTAGCTTTATCGCACCTATTGGCTTCCATAGCGAACCTCTTCTTATTTTTTCTAATCATAACAATACCAAATATTACAGGCCATTGGAAAATGATACGGATAGCATTTATGCCTTTCAATACTGTTATTATACCCAAAACCCTTGCAGATGAGATTGATACAGCCTTAGCCAAAGGAAAATTTAATTTATAATTTTTGAATTTAGACTATCTGTCTAGTTGACACCAGTGCCTAAAGTTACTTGATAGAAACTATGGATTACCCAGAAAACGTAAAAGAGATGATTAACGACTTCCAGTTTTTAACTGATTGGGAGGATCGTTATATGCACGTTATTGATATGGGTAAATTACTACCAAGTCTAAATGAGACAGAGAAAACTGATACTAACAAAGTTAAAGGATGCGTTAGTCAAGTATGGCTTATTTCAAATATCTCCGATGGTCCAGACCCCATGCTAAATTTTCGTGGCGATAGCGATGCGCATATAGTCAAAGGACTAGTAGCAATAACACTAGAAATATTTTCAAATAGAAAAGCTTCAGAAATACTTAGTCTGAATGCGATTGAGATACTCAGAGAACTTGAACTTGACGAGCACCTATCATTACAGCGTGCTAATGGTTTGAAAGCTATGATAGCAAGAATTAAAGATTATGCTCAAAATGCATTAAATTAGAGCAGAAAAAATTTATATTACGATTAGTATATTACTTTCCGTAAACCACAATCTCACTGGATATCGCATTTCCTTTTCTTTTAAGAATATACAAACGATTGTATTCCGTAGCCTCTATAATAGGCTCTCCAGCAATACCGCCCATAAATTTAGAAAGATCCGGAGTAGTATTCGAGTGCCCAACAACTAGAAATATTCCTTCTTTTGATAAAAGCTCTTTGGATAAACCCACTAAATCTTTTGGATTATAAAGAAGAATTTCAAGGTTTTTATTGTTTGATACTGGTTTGGCGGTATTTATGGTTCTCTTAAAGTCGGAAGAGTAAATATGTGTTAAGGATACATTTTTTAATCTATCTGCGAGATCCTTGGCTCTTTGTCTACCTAATT
>ERZ767114.19-NODE-19-length-154291-cov-33.516996_pt1 | contig 154291 bp, 147 predicted proteins | sample MGYA00374952_ERZ767114 | MGnify/ENA primary metagenome ERZ767114 (study PRJEB28939, sample SAMN06267156) | marine metagenome | isolation source: Columbia River Estuary | place: USA:Columbia River Estuary, USA | collected 2012-05-05 ... | reverse complement strand
ATGTCTTTTAAATATCCAGTTCGTCCATCATTAAGACTGCATTAGCTACTTCAGAACCTTTTTTGAAAAAATGCTTAGTGTAAAATTCAATATGATCTGGGGTTTCTTGAAATTCATGTGGGGTTAACGATACTGAATATACAGGTACACCTGTATCCATTCCTGCTCGAACAATACCATCTAGAACAGCTTGGGCTACGAACTCGTGCCTATAGATTCCACCGTTAACCACTAGAGCAGCGCAAATAATACCATCATACTTACCAGTTTCGGCTAATTTCTTTGCTACAAGAGGCATTTCTAGTGCTCCAGGTACATTAACTTCTTTTAAATCATATTTGCGATGCTTGTGCTTCATTTCATTTTCAAATCCTATTTGAATTTGATCAACAATATCTGCATGCCAACGCGCTTTTATAATTGCGATTTTAAGGGGTCTTGTCATTTTGGGTCTCCTATTAATAGACAAAGCCCCAGAGCGTTAGAGGTGTAGATTTAGCCCACCCCCCTTCTCTATCATCCAGACTATAACTGTCGGCGCAGGAATTTCACCTAACTCTGCTGACCTCTTATATTAAGAGCGCTCGCGGGCTATCACCGCCGGTGGGGAATTACACCCCGCCCTGAGAATTATTCAAATATAAACATGAAAATTAACAACGTCCAGATGCATTCAGCGGTAGATAAGGACAAAAAAAAAGGTTATTCAAAAAAAATGGACAACACACTTACAATAATCCGCCCTGACGATTGGCACCTTCATCTACGTGATGGAGATATGCTAAAAGGTATACTTCCTGAAACAACCCGACATTTTGGGCGTGCAATAATAATGCCAAATCTTGTGCCACCTGTAGTTACGGCATCTGATGCACAAAGATACCGCGATAGAATTTTAACTGCTTGCCCTTCTGGCTCTAATTTTAAACCATTAATGACATTATATTTGACAGATAGAACTGACCCAAATGATGTTGCAGCTGCATTTGCAGATGGGTTGATAAATGCTGTAAAATATTACCCCGCGGGAGCAACAACAAACTCAGATAGTGGTGTTACCAACATAAAAACCGTTATGCCAGTATTAGAAAAAATGGCTGAAATTGGGCTCACACTTTGTATTCATGGTGAAGTTACAGACCCTGAAGTGGATATTTTTGATCGTGAAGCTGTTTTTATAGATAAAATTTTAGACCCATTACGCCTAAGATTACCTGAATTGAAAACTACATCTGAACATATCACAACTAAAGATGGTGTAGATTATGTCAAAAGCCAATCAAAAAATCATGCAGCATCAATAACAACTCATCATTTAATGATAAATCGAAATCATTTATTAGTTGGAGGCATCAAACCACATTATTATTGCCTACCTGTAGCAAAGCGAGAAGAACACAGACTAGCAGTTAGAAATGCCGCAACTTCTGGAGACAATCGATTTTTTCTTGGGACAGACAGTGCACCGCATATAGATCCAAATAAAGAGTCTGGGTGTGGTTGCGCAGGATGCTTTACTGCGACAAATACAATGTCTTTGTTGGCTCATGTATTTGATCAAGATGATGAATTGGAAAACTTGGAAAAATTCACATCACTTAATGGACCAAAGCATTACAATCTAAAACCAAACAATGACACGATTACACTAGAAAAATCTGATGAACCTGTGCAATTTCCTGAAAAAATACACACAAATGATGGTCCTGTTACGGTATTTAATCCGGGGCAAGAAATATTTTGGAAAGTCAAAAAAACTTAATTTCATTTACTAGGGTTTAATAATCTTATTTTAAAAAACATACTTATCCACAGGATATCCAGATAGAATATTAAAATCATCTGTGTCATAGTAATTAATAACAAAAATTTTATTATTTAGATAAGCGGGTGAATTAATGAATGAGATTAGTCCTTTAGGCAATTCACAAGCCCCTGAAGAAGTAGAATCAAATTTACAGCCCCACAATATTGAAGCAGAACAAGCTCTATTAGGCGCTTTGTTAGTAAACAATGATGTATATGACAAAATTGCTTCAATTGTGAAAGATATCCATTTTTTTGATCCAGTTCATGCTCGTATCTTCGAAACTATAGCAAACCGCATACAAAAAAATGCCTTAGCTTCTCCAGTCACAATCAAAGCATTTTTTGAAGATGACGAAGGACTAAATGAACTGGGTGGACCTTCATATTTAGCCCGCTTGGCTGGCGCTTCAGTATCAGTCTTCGCTGCACGTGATTATGCTCAAATGATTTATGATATGGCTATCAGACGTGATCTCATGGCTATTGGAGAAGATATTGCAGATAAAGCACGGTTGATTGATATTTCATCTGAACCCTCTGAACAAATTGTTGAAGCAGAACAAAAGCTTTACGCTCTCTCAGAACAAGGCCAAGTAGATAGCGGATTTCAATCATTTCTAAAGGCAGTAACTGACGCAGTTAATATGGCAAACCAAGCTTACCAGCGTGATGGTGGAATGGCGGGAATTTCAACAGGCTTAACAGATATGGATAAAAAACTCGGTGGGCTACATCCTTCAGATTTGCTTATTCTTGCAGGCCGCCCATCTATGGGTAAAACATCTTTAGCAACGAACATAGCTTTCAATATTGCCAAGGCATATAAAAAAGGCCAACGCCACGATGGAACAGAAGGTGCCGTTGAAGGTGGGGTTGTGGGATTCTATTCACTTGAAATGTCTGCAGAGCAACTTGCAGGAAGAATTTTGTCTGAGGCATCAGAAGTACCATCGACACAAATAAGATCTGGCGACATGACTGAATCTGAGTTTCGACGTTTTGTTGAAGCAGCCAAACAATTAGAAAATTGTCCACTTTATATTGATGATACTCCGGCGTTACCTATTAGCCAACTAGCAGCACGAGCTAGAAGACTTAAGCGCACCCATGGCCTTGATGTTCTTATAATTGATTACCTTCAGCTCGTACGCCCTGCATCTGCTAAAGACAGCCGAGTAAATGAAGTTTCAGAAATTACTCAAGGAATGAAAGCAATTGCGAAAGAATTGGATATTCCAGTGATAGCACTTTCACAATTATCGCGTGCAGTAGAAAGCAGAGAAGATAAACGTCCACAGCTATCAGATTTGCGCGAATCTGGGTCAATTGAGCAAGATGCTGATGTTGTAATGTTTGTTTTTAGAGAAGAGTACTACAAAGAGCGTGAGAAGCCCGGGGATCATGAAGCAGATAAAATGATGATGTGGCAAGAAGAAATGGAAGCCTTACACGGTAAAGCTGAAATAATCATTGGCAAACAGCGCCATGGGCCAATAGGAACTGTTGACCTATCATTTGAAGGTCAATTCACACGTTTTGGAAATTTAGTAAAACCTTGGCAAACTAGTACACGTGATCAAGATTTCTAAATAAAAAGTATATATTTAGATAACTTTATTTCAAATTTGGTTAAACAAAGTTATCTACTTTTTCTTGCACCACGACCAAGAGCTTTAACATAACGTCCTTCTTGGTGTTTATTCAACTTCGTGACTTTCTTTTCTTTTTTATCGGCGTATGGGTTCTTATCAGATTGAGATCGCATAAATATTCTTATTGGGGTACCTGGCATGCTAAAGTCTTCCCTCAAGCCATTAACTAGATACCTATTGTAACTAGTTGGAAGTAAATCTGGGTGACTACACATTACAACAAAACTTGGTGGTCTTGCTTTAACTTGTGTCATATATCTCAATCTAATGCGGCGGCCACCAGGTGCTGGTGGTGGATGAGCATCTGTCATGTCCATAAGCCAACGGTTACATTGAGATGTCGATAAACGTTTATTCCATACTTTATGCGCACTTAAAATTGCCGCATGGAGTCTATCTAATCCTCGACCAGTCTTTGCAGAAATTGTCACTAATGGTGCACCACGAAGTTGAGGTAACAAACGTGTAAATTTCTCACGGATATCTTTTAATTTTTCTTGTTTCTCTGTTTCTACATCCCACTTATTAACCGCAACAACAACAGCGCGACCTTCCCGCTCTGCTAAATCAGCAATGCGCAAATCTTGTTGTTCAAATGGAATTGCTGCGTCTAAAAGAACAACTACTACCTCAGAAAACTTCACTGCCCGTAAACCATCAGAAACTGAAAGTTTTTCTAGTTTTTCTTGTACTTTTGCTTTTTTTCGTATCCCTGCCGTATCCCATAATCGCATGGGAACATCATCCCAATCATGGTTAATAGAAATACTGTCACGAGTTATACCAGCTTCAGGCCCAGTGAGCATTCTTTCTTGGCCCAATATTTGGTTTACTAGAGTAGATTTACCAGCATTCGGCCTGCCTATGATAGAAATTTGTAGAGGCCTCTCAGCTGAGTAACTAATCTCTAAACCACTATCTTCATCATCTAAATCTTCTATATCAATATCAGTTTCAGGTTCTAAAAGGTCTTCATCTTCTTCAAACTCTTTTGATATAGGCATAAGCACATGCTGGAGATCAACCATTCCTTCTCCGTGCTCACCAGAAAGGCGGACAGGCTCACCTAAACCCAAACTAAAAGCATCAAAGAAGCCAACTTCGCCTGCATTACCTTCAGCTTTATTTGCTACCAAAATCACCTTAGCTGATTTTTTTCTCAAAATTTCTGCAAACACTCTATCTGCTGGCAAGACACCTGCCCTTGCATCCATCATAAAAATACAAACATCAGCCATATCAACTGCGCGTTCAGTTAACATGCGCATTCGACCCTGAAGACTTTCATCAGTTGCCTCTTCTAACCCTGCAGTATCTATGACTGTAAACTTTACAGGGCCCATTTTAGCATCACCTTCACGCAAATCACGAGTAACACCAGGTTGGTCATCAACTAGAGCTAATCTCCTACCTACCAGGCGATTAAATAGTGTAGATTTTCCTACATTTGGTCGTCCGACAAGTGCGACAGTAAAAGTCATTTTCTTGGCCTTTGCAAAAATGCATTCAATTTATTTAAATACACTATGATCTCTGAGAGCCTTTAACCAATAAAATCCCTATTGGAAAGCTATGAGTTTACCAGAACCCGATAGAATATACATACGTTCATTTGCTATAGCCAATTGTGAGGCCGCTCCGCCTCGAACAGGAATCGAATTTAATAATTCTCCTGTTTTTGGATCAAAAACGCGTATCTTCTTATCAGTACCAGCAACATATAATTTATTTCCTGCTAGAACAGGACTAAAATGTCCATATTTCCCAGTAGACCTTTTTGGGTTTTTATAAACTGGTAAATCATAAGACCAAACCTCAGCACCATTCTTACGATCTAAGCGTTTGAGCTTCTGCTGATCAGTTAAGACAAATAAGGCGTTATTTTCTATCCAAACTGGGCCAATAGCACCTTCTTTTTTTGTCCACACCCTCATTCCAGATGTGATATCAATTGCCGCTAGTCTACCAGAGTTAGTTCCAGCATAAACTACTTTTCCAACAATTACAGGATCACCTGATACTGCCTTAACATAACCATTTGCTGATCCAACACGTTTACCGTTTATTACTTGGCTCCAAGATTGAAGCCCCTCATTTAAAGAAACGCCCAACACTTCTCCTGATGTAAATGGAAGAACGACCAGATTCCCACTAACAGCTGGAGTACCCGCACCTAAGATACCTGCACCAGTTGTGTTCGATTCTTGGGTCCAGACAACACGGCCATTTTTTGCATTTAGTGCTATGGCTTGGTTTCCCCCAGTCATAACTATAATTATTCCACTAGCATATGTTGGAGGTGCTGATATTGAACCTTGAACATCATGTCTCCATCGAATAATTCCTGTAGCTGCGTCTAATAAAACTACTTCTCCTGCACCAGTTGATACAGCTAAATTTCCCTTTGAATACGCAAGGCCACCACCAGAAATTTTATCTTTTGGACTTTTGCTTGAAGTTAAATCAGCCGCCCATACTTTTTCACCATTTTCATCAAATGCACTAACACCAAAATTTGAATCTAGAGTGAAAATACGATTTTCAGCTATGATTGGGTCAGCTGCAAGTCTTTGACGTCTTTTATTACCAACACCAATTTTTTCGGACCAAATCTCAGAAGGCTCGTTCGATAAAGAAGGGTGCTTTATAAAATGACTTTGACTTCCATTTCTATGTGTCCATTCTTTATTAATCTTAGCTTTTGAGAGAGTTAAATCTTTATTTGCTAAAACTGGCGCATCAACTGCTGACCTAAGATCTAGACGTACACCCGGAACAATATCTTCCTTTTCGCCGCATGCGGCCAAAAACAGTATAACTATAAAAGTTAAAGCTTTTATTTTATCTAGCATGGCATCTAATCCTCAAGCACAAAACAGATTCTAAATTGAATATATATTTTAAAAGTACAAAATAGCCTAATTGGCCAATTCACCTCCAAGGGCTAAAATCATTTGTTTACTTCTAGCAATCAAAGCTTGAGAAACGTCCGCCTCTTCAATTAAGGTTGAGAATATTTCAATGGCTTTGTCAGAATTTCCCATATCAATATAAGCAATTGCCTTCTGCTCCATGGCAATTACCCTAAAAGCATTACCGGGTGTAGCAATGGCATCAAGCGCTTGCATTCTAGTATCATTATCCATTTTATTTCCACGGATCATAATTGCCTTGAGCATTGCAACTTGAGAATAAATATCATCTCCACCACTCATGGAATCATATACAGCAAGAGATCCAGCTATGTCATCTTGCTCTAAGAGAACACCTGCACGATGCAATTTAGCAATTGGAGCTTCATCTCCACCATTTTCAGAAATTAATGCTAGTTCAGAAGCACGGATGCTTGCGTCGTCTTGGTTAAGTGCAGCGATCAAAGCATCCCCGCGCGCAGAAGCAGCGTTTGCTTTCGCAGATTTTTGATATTCTAAAAATCCAGCGCCACCAACTAAACTACAAATAACAACTACAGGAATCCATGCATATTTTTTGTATAATGCAAATAACTTATCCTTGCGTACTTCTTCTGATACTTCCTCGATAAAACCGTCTGTGTTACTCACTTGAGAGCCTCCAAATACTATTGTTACGTTCATTTAAACTGAATATGATATCAATTCCAGTCAGTTCAGTTTTTTTTTGGTTTATATGTATGTTCAGCTGCGGGGAAACTACGGTCCCGAACCTCTGATGAATATCTGTTTATTGCGTTAATCATCATTTCTTCCATATTTCCATACCTTTTAACAAAAGTTGGAACACGTGGAAATAATCCAATCATATCTTCAAAAACTAAAATTTGGCCATCACAATGCGCAGATGCTCCTATTCCAATTGTTGGTATTTGGATACTTTTTGTAATTTTTTGTGCAAGTTCTTCTGCAACCCCTTCGATCACAACAGAAAATGCACCCGCCGCTTCAACTGCTTTTGCGTCTAAAATGACCGCTTGCCAGGAATCTTCGTCTCGAACGGCTTTGAAACCGCCAGCAGTATTCATTTGTTGAGGCATTAACCCCACATGCGCCATTACAGGAATTCCACGCGCGGCTAAATGTTGAATAGTGGAAGCCATCTCTTGTCCACCTTCAAGCTTTACTGCTGTACATCCTGTTTCTTTTATAATTCTACTAGCGTTTCGAAATGCAACCTCTGGACTTTCTTCGTAACTTCCAAAGGGCATGTCAACTACCACTAATGCTTTTTGTGCACCACGTACGACTGCTTGACCATGCATAATCATATGCTCGATTGTTACACCTAGAGTATTTGGCATACCGTGAATAACCATTCCAAGACTATCCCCGACAAGGATCATATCTGCCTCAGCATCAACCAAATGAGCTACATGAGCAGTATAGGCCGTTAAACAAACAAGTGGTTGAGTCCCTTTTCGTGCCCGGAAATCAGGAACAGTCATAACTTTTCGATCATTCAAAATGTTTTTTGATTGCTCGGCATCTGTCACACCTATTTTTTTTGAAATTGTTGACATATCCATCAGTTCCCATGCGCTTGTCTTTATAATATTTAATAAAGCATTATTTGTCAGAATACGAGACTGAATAATAACCCAATAGAATAAGTCTACGTTTAGGCTAGCAAAATCTTCTTTACGCTCTAGTTGTAAGGAACGTTATTAAGGCGTAAAGAGTGCACGAATCTAGAATTATTATTTATTTCAATAATTTGGCTACTAAATATCGGAGTTTATCATGCGTATTTCATCAATAATTATTGCAATCATAGTCTGCGCTGGGATTGCAGGATTTATATTTAGAAATGATTTTAATGCATACTTAAATACTCAGGATGTTATAATAGAAGAAACCAACGAAATATCCTCTGAATTAAAAGAAAAGAAGATCAACAAGCAAAAAGCTGTTTCTGTTCTGGTTCAAAAATCAAATGAGCAAGAAGTAACGAATGGCATTTTACTGCGCGGTCAAACAGAAGCATTTAAATCGGTTCAAGTTAAAGCTGAAACTTCAGGTTCAGTCATATCACAACCTATACGAAAAGGTACATTTGTAAAAAATGGTGAACTTCTTTGTGAGCTTGAAGTAGGTACAAAATCAGATGTGTTGTCAGAAGCAAAGGTAGCTCTAGCTCTGTCTCTAGATGAATTAGATGCTTCAATACATCAATATGAATTACGTGTTCAAGCTGCAGAGCGCCAAAAGTCTTTACTAAAACGAGGAGTTGGGACTGAAGCAGCCGTAGAAGCCGCTGAATTATCTGCCTCTAGTGCAGAAACACAATCACTAAGCAAACGCCAAGCTGTTGCGAATGTCGAAGCAAGAATAAATCGAGCGACTACCGAGTTAAATAATACAAAGATCATTGCCCCATTTGACGGGCTATTAGAGTCAGACACGGCCGAATACGGTGATTTTATGCAAACCGGCGCTCCTTGTGGCACACTTTTAGCACTCAATCCTATCAAATTAATAGGTTATGCAACCGAGACTCAAGTATCCAAAATAGAAGTTAATACAACGGCTGGTGCAAGATTGATAAGTGGCGATACAGTATCGGGAACGGTAAGTTTTATTTCTAGGTCAGCGGATCCTACCACACGTACTTTCCTTGTTGAGACTACTGTTCCAAATGAGAATTATGAAATCCGAGAGGGTTCAACAGCAGATATATATATATCGCTTTCTGGGGCAAAAGGACATTTGCTTCCACAATCATCACTTACTTTAAACAGTTCAGGAGTACTTGGAGTAAGAATTGCCTTAAATGATAAGGCTAAGTTTATTCCTATAAATATCATAAGAGATGCTGAAGAAGGCGTTTGGGTTACAGGCCTTCCGGATACAGTAGACGTGATAATTGTTGGGCAAGAATATGTCACAGATAATTCAAATATAAAAGTATCATATAAGGTTTCTCAATAATGACTGGAATGATTGACTGGGCTACCGACAGAGCCCGAATGATTTTAGTATTTGTAGCAATGTCTCTTGCAGCAGGTATTTTAGCATACACAGGGTTACCAAAAGAAGGTGAACCAGATATTGATATTCCCGCATTATTTGTTTCAGTACCTTTCCCTGGAATATCTGCGGAAGACAGTGAAAAATTAATTGTTAAACCATTAGAAAATAAGTTACGTGATATAAGTGGTTTAAAAACCATGTCATCAACTGCCTCAGAAGGATATGGTGGTGTAGCACTTGAATTTGAATTTGGTTGGGATAAATCTGCTACAATTGCAGATGTCCGAGATAAAGCAAATCAAGCCCAAGCTGAATTTCCAGACGGTGCTGACCAGTACTCAATAAATGAAATTAATTTTTCAAGGTTCCCAATATTAGTTGTTTCAATGTCAGGGCAGTTACCTGAAAGAACAATGACCAGAGTAGCAAAAAACCTGCAGGATAGAATAGAATCCATGACAGAGGTTCTGGAAGTTGGTTTAGCTGGCCAGCGTGATGAAATGTTGGAAGTTTTAATCGATCCATTAAAGCTTGAAGCTTACAATGTCACAGCGGGTGAATTAATTAATGTTGTTACAAATAATAACTTATTAATTGCTGCTGGTGAAATAGAAAACGAAGCAGGCGCCTTTGCTATTAAGATCCCTTCGTCGTTCAATGAACCAAAAGATGTCTATAATTTGCCAGTAAAAGTTAACGGTAACAGAGTTATTACACTCGAAGATCTGGCCGATATTAGGCTAACATTTGAAGATAGAGTTGGCACGGCTCGATTTAATGGTGAGACAACTGTTACTCTGCAAATAATCAAACGAAAAGGTGTAAACTTAATAAGCACAGTTAGTTTAGTGAAAGCTAAAGTAGAACAAATAATTTCTGAATGGGAGCCCGAACTTAGGGACGCAATAACGATAGATTTTTCATCTGATCAATCTAGACAAGTTTCTGATATGGTAAGCCAACTTGAAGGATCAGTTTTGACCGCCATTGCTCTGGTTATGATTGTTGTTTTAGCCGCGCTGGGTATTCGATCTGCCCTTCTTGTTGGCTTTGCAATCCCCACTTCTTTTCTTTTAGCCTTTGCACTAATGGGAATATCCGGAATTACAATCTCCAATATGGTAATGTTTGGGTTAATACTCGCTGTGGGGATGTTAGTTGATGGTGCCATAGTTGTTGTCGAATACGCAGATAAACGCATAGCTGAAGGTACTGGCCCAATGGAAGCATATGGTTCAGCTGCCAAAAGAATGTTCTGGCCCATCGTTTCCTCAACGGCAACTACATTATGTGCATTTTTACCAATGTTATTTTGGCCAGGTGTGCCTGGTGAATTTATGCGAATGTTACCCATAACATTAATATACGTTTTATCAGCTTCATTACTTGTTGCTCTTATTTATCTACCAGTAATTGGTGGAGTAGCTGGAAGATTAACACGTATTTTAGAGAACATTTCTAACAGTTTGAGAAATAATTCAAAACTCATAGTGCGCTTATTGTTAGTAATGGCATCAATTGCAGTCATTTTTGCTGGAGTAATTCAATTGGTAAATGGCATTGCTGTTATTGGTGCAGTATTATTTTTCACTGGATGCATGGCTACTTCAGCCACAACAAGTTCTTTGAAATCCACATCAAAAAGTAATAATGATTTAAAGCCAAACCTTTATGCACGTCTGATTACTTTAATTGTTAGTAAATGGTACATGCCAGCTGTAATGATAGGTCTAACAATATTTTTCTTAATAACAGTTTTCTCTGTTTTTGGAAAAAATAATAATGGTGTAGAATTCTTTGTTACCACAGAGCCAGAGAACGCCATAGTTTATGTGCGTGCTCGAGGCAATTTATCCTTAGCTGAAAAAGATATCCTAGTTGAAAACGTTGAAGGTTTAATCAAAGACATCGATGGCATACAAAGTGCATTTGCATTTGCTGGAGATGGCGGGTTGGATAATAACACTGGTGGAGCTACTGCTCCACTAGATACGATTGGGCAAATCCAAATTGAAACTACACCTTGGGAAGCGCGGCAAGGCTCACCATCAGGTTTTGATATTCTTAAAGCAGTAGAGGCAAGAATTGCAGATGTTCCTGGTGTTCAAGTGGAAATCTTAGAACTTGCACAAGGTCCTGCTTCTGGCAAACCATTAACTCTTAGAGTTAAAGGATCAAACTTTGATGACTTAAAGACAGCAGCAGGAATTATTCGCAATCATTATGAATCTATTGATGGTCCAATTAAAATTGAAGATACACGGCCACTTCCTGGTATTGATTGGCAAGTAGATGTTGATGTTGAAAAAGCAGGTAGATACAAAGCGGATGTTGCACAGGTTGGGGCAATGGTACAGCTTGTTACACGTGGTCTGAAACTTGGGGATATGACTGTAGATACGTCTGATGAAGATATTGATATTCGCGTACGACTTCCAAAAAAGGATAGACTTCTTTCTACTCTAGAAACATTACGCGTTAGGACAAACTCTGGTTTAATTCCAATATCAAACTTCATCACTTTAAAACCAGTTGAGAAACTTGGCCAAATTGATCGTGATGACAGCAAAAGGTACTTTGATATTAAAGCCGATGTAGCAGAGGGAATTAATGCTGGCGAAAAAATTGCAGAAATAACAAAATGGCTTGAAGAAGAAGAACGCTTACCAAATGGAATTGAGTGGGAATGGAAAGGTGATCAAGAAGAGCAAGCAGAAAGTTCAGCATTTCTAGGTAAAGCCTTTCTTGGCGCTTTAGGATTAATGTTTGTAATTTTGTTGGCACAATTTAATTCATTTTATAACTCTGCACTTGTTTTAATAGCCGTTGTTCTTTCAACTGCAGGAGTTTTAATCGGAATGCTAGTCATGAACCAAGCATTTAGTGTTATTATGACTGGAACAGGAATAGTGGCTTTGGCAGGAATTGTTGTTAATAATAACATTGTTTTGATTGATACTTATCAAGAGTATTCAAAAAACATGCCAGCACTTGAAGCTATTTCAAAAACTGCACAAGCCAGAATTCGACCTGTTCTTTTAACTACAATAACAACTATGGCTGGTTTAACACCAATGATGCTGGGCATTTCAATTGATTTTATAAATGGTGGATATTTTATAGATCAGCCAACTGCGCTCTGGTGGAAACAGCTTGCAACTGCAGTAGTTTTTGGGCTGGGAATTGCAACTGTTTTAACCCTTGTTCTGACACCATCATTGTTAGCACTAAGAGTTTGGGTTAGCAGAGGTGCCTATGCTGGTTTTACAAGGCTTTTGAGGCTTAAATCTATTGCACGCTAATCTAATTAATTATTAGAAGAGACTGGCATTAGACTGCCAGCTCGGCTTCTGACTCTTGGATATGCCACATTTTAGTATATCGGCCATTAAGATTTAAAAGCTCGTCATGTGTGCCTTTTTCAACAATACAACCTTGTTCCAAAACAATAATCTGATCAGCATCAACGACTGTCGATAAACGGTGTGCAATTGTTATAACAGATCTTCCCGAACCTAATCCTCGTAAACTATCTTGGATGTTTCTTTCAGTTTCTGTATCTAACGCCGAAGTTGCTTCATCCAGTACTAATATGGGAGGGTTTTTCAACAAAGTACGTGCAATACCTACTCTTTGCTTTTCGCCTCCAGATAACTTTAATCCTCTTTCGCCAACAGTTGTATTATAACCATCAGTTAAACTAATTATAAAATCATGTATTTTTGCTGACTTGGCAGCAGCTATTATTTCATCTTCCGACGCACCATCCCGACCATAAGCAATATTATATCCTATAGTATCGTTAAACAGAACAGTATCTTGGGGAACAATCCCTATAGAGTTATGAACAGATGCTTGCGTTACGTTACGAATATCTTGTCCATCAATTTTTAAACTTCCAGAATTTACATCATAAAACCTAAAAAGAAGACGCCCGATAGTTGATTTACCAGAACCCGAGGGGCCAACGATGGCAACTGTCTCACCTTTTTTTATTTTCAGCGATAACTTGGATAGTATAGTTCTTTCTGGATCATAGCCAAATGTAACGTTATCAAATTCAATTTGACCACCTTTTATATTTAAATCTTCGGCATTTGCCACGTCAATTACTTCTTGAGGTTGACCAAGAAGATCAAACATTTCGCCCATATCAACTAATGCTTGTCGAATTTCACGATATACTGTTCCCAGAAATCCCAAAGGCATTGTTATTTGAATCATATAGGCATTTGCCATAACAAAATCGCCAACACTCAATTCTCCCCTTTGAACAGCCATAGCAGCCAATATCATTACTGTAATTAATCCCCCAGTGATAAGGAGTGTTTGCCCAAAATTTAAAAAAGCTAATGAATAACTGGTCTTCAATGCAGCAGCTTCATAACCTCGCATACTTTCATCATATCTTAGTGCTTCTCTTTCTTCAGCACCAAAGTATTTTACTGTTTCAAAATTCAATAAACTATCAATAGCTTTTTGATTAGCATCAGTATCTTTATCATTCATTTCTTTACGTACTTTCACCCGCCATTCTGTGACGGAAAAAGTAAACCAAATATATAAGACAATCGTAATCAAAACGATTGCCATATAGATAAAACCAAACTCTAGATAAAAAATACCTGCAACAATTAACAATTTAAGAATTAGTGGCCCAATTGAGAAAAGCATAAACCTTAATAAAAACTCGACCCCCTTAACACCACGCTCCATTACTCTACTTAATCCACCAGTCTTGCGTGTAATGTGATACCTGAGAGATAATCGATGCATATGCCTAAATGTCTCTAAAGCTAGTTGGCGTAGAGCACGTTGACCTACTTGTGCAAATATCACGTCTCTAAGTTGGCTAAATCCAACTGACAAAATGCGCATAACACCATAAGCAACAACCATACCGAGTGCACCTGCAGTCAACATAAATATAGTTTGATCTTCATCCGCTCCCGGAGCAAGGGCATCAACAGATACTCCATAAAAGTATGGTGCCAGTAATCCTAGTATTTCACCAAGTACTAATGCCAGCATTGCAAGAACAACTCTAAATTGTATATCTTTTCGCGATTTTGGCCACAAATATGGTAAAACAGATTTGATCACGTTCATTGCTTGTCCGCTTTTCAAATTTGCTGATGAAGTAGTGGGTCTCAATGTAATTAATCTCCGTTGAAGTCTTAACATAGTATTATGCTTCAAACTTGACTAGTTAATTCAAACTAAACTTTGTGAATATTATTTTTCAGGTATTTGGAACACTTGACCTGGATAAATTAAATCTGGGTCTTTTATTGAATCTCGGTTAGCTTCAAAAATTTGAACATATCTCATACCGAAGCCATATTTTAATTCTGCTAACTTCCATAGCGTAAAGCCAGGTTGTATTGTGGCCTGACCATCTTCCATTTCACGAATTACACGTTGGAAAGGACTCTCTACACGATCTACAACTTTACCTTCATTATTGATTGCATCAACTCTTAGCGTATAAATACCTTCTTCAATGTTAGGTATTTCAAAGTTCCACTTTCCATCAGTAACTTCTCCTAAAACAACTGGTTTATTATCAACATATACCCGAACTATCTGCTCAGATGATGCCCTACCAGCAAGAATTACATCGCCACTGGCAGCATAGTTAATTGTATCTAATGAAAGAGGTTGAATCTTTGGAGCTATATCGTTTTGTTCTTGAACAATAATCTTACCGTCAGATTCAGCAATAATAATTTTTGGGCCACTCCCTTCAGCCTCTTTATTTGGGATTATCAAGACTGTATCAGCAGATTTAATGTTGCTGTCATTTACATCTTCTAATTGTAATTCAAGTGGTTTTTCACCAGAAGGGATCGTGGTTAATATAGCAAAAGCTCCTGAAGCATCAGTTTCAGCAGTCTCCAACTCTTTTCCGTCTACCAACAATCTTACCTCACTATTAGGCTTAGCTGAACCTGCAATAATAGCAGATCCATCTTCATCTACTCTTACTAAATCAAATGCTGGATTATTTTCAATTACAGCTTCAGTCTCTGCTATTATATTTTCTTCAGTAACTACCAACGTCTCTTCCATAGAAGCTGCCTCTTCTTCGGACGAAGTCACCTTATCTTTAGTAACTGGCTCTACTTTCGCTGTAGTCACCTTATTTTTAGTAGCTGGCTCTTCTTTCTCTGTAGACACATTATCTTTAGCAATTGGCTCCGCTACAACTGCAGACGCTTCTTTTTTGGCGACAGGCAACTCTACACTTTCAACCACCTCTTCTTTAGTAGTGGGCACTTCTTCAGATTTGTTTATTTCTTCTTTGGTATCTATACTGCCTTTAACTGCAGGTATTTCTTTTTGGTCAATTGATTTCACCTCTGCAGGCCCTGCCTCATTGGAAACAGCTTCATTCACCTCAACTTTAACAATATCAAGATTATCTTCATCTACAGTTTCCATTACAATAAAAAATATTGCTAAAACTGCAAATGCAGCTGCAAAAGAAAGAATAACTTTATCTTCTGAACGATTTCCAAATGTCTTTTTGACACGTGAAGATTCCTTTAATTTGAGGATTTCAGTTTTTTTAGCATTCATATTCTCTTGCCCCCTTGGCGGTAGTTAATAATAGTTGTAAGTATAAACAATGAATTTACAACGCAAAAAATCCATATGTGTCTATTGCGCACATCGTGATGGTACAAAATCTAGTTATTTACAAGCAGCCACTGACACCGGAAATATGATTGCGCGTAATAGTATGCGCTTAGTATATGGTGCAGGAAACGTTGGGTTAATGGGTGAAGTTGCAAATTCTGCTCAATCAGGGAATGCAGAAGTATTTGGAGTGATACCAAAACACCTTCTTGAACAAGAAATTGGCAAAAAAGATATAGACACTTTTATAATCACTGAGAATATGCACGAAAGAAAAAAAATAATGGTGTTAAATTCTGATGCTTTTATCCTTTTACCCGGAGGGTTTGGAAGCTTGGATGAATTTTTTGAATTGATAACTTGGCGACAATTAGGATTGCACTCCAAACCATGTTTTATATTTAATGTAAACGGTTATTGGGATCCACTTTTGAAATTAATTGAGAACCAAATTTCAGAAGGGTTTGTACAATCTAATAATAAAAATTTTTATTCAATTGTGAACACTATTGATGAGCTGGAAACTAAATTAATTCAAGCTCTCTCATGACGGATAGCATAGTAAGAATATATTCCTAAACCTGTCCAAATTAAACCGAATGCTATCAAATGTATCCTACCTATTGGCTCCAAGAAAATGAATGTTGCTAATAGAAATTGCAATGTAGGATTTACATATTGGACTAAACCAACAGTAGCCAACCTTAATCTTTCCATTGCAAATGCCATAAGTATCAAAGGTACTCCAGTTAAAATTCCTGTAAATATAAGTGCTATACTCACTTTAATTTCACTTCCAAAGAAACCACCATCACGCCCCACAATTCCTTGCCACCCAAAGAAATGTGTTCCTGTTAGCCATATTAAAGCAATCGGGAGTAGACATACTACTTCCCAAAAGACTGACCTCATAGGGCCAATAGTTAAAGGCTTTTTTACTAGTCCATACAACCCAAATGTAACAGCAAGCATTATTGAAATGTATGGAAACTCTCCAACACCAAAACTTAATAAGACAACAGCAATAACTGCTAAACTGATTGCAAACCATTGTGATGGACTCAAGCGTTCACCTAAGAAAATGGCTCCAAATGCAACAGCTACTAATGGAAAAATATAGTAGCCTAAGCTTGATTGTGCCACTTTGCCAATTTGAACTGCATAAATAAAGAAAAACCAATTAATGCTTATAAAAATTGCAGCAAAACAAACACGCAAAAATGATTCCTTAGGAATTACAACTAATCCCCTTCTTGCTAATAAAATTAAACCAATGAATACAGACGTCCAGATTGTCCGATGAGAGAGGACTTCTAATGGTGGTACTTGCGAAATATAGCTGTAATAAAACGCAGAGAACCCCCAAATAGAACAGGCTAAAAACATAGCCAAAACACCTGCTGTTTCTCGCTTCAAATTAAGTCCAATCTAAAAAAGAAGCCCCGTTGAAATTCTCAACGGGGCCTTTTTGCTATGTGACCTAGATTCCATTGAAATCTAGTCCTCCCGTCACATTGCTTTGTTTGTTACATGTACAATGCAAATTTTAAAATAAGAGTCAATCAAATATCAAGACAAATACCATTAATTTATTTTATCAAGAACTAGCTAATCTTGCAGCTACATTTTCCCAATTAACTAAATTATCCAAAAAATTAGAAATATAAACAGGGCGTTTATTTCTAAAATCTATATAGTATGAATGTTCCCAAACATCACAACCTAGTAATGTTTTTTGCCCAAAACACAAAGGATTAACGCCATTTTCAGTTTTGGTTATCTTTAGGCTACCATCAGTGTCTTTAACTAACCAGCACCAACCAGATCCAAACTGACCAACACCAGCAGCACCAAAATCTGATTTAAATGCTTCAACTGAACCAAAGCTTTCAACAATAGCAGCCTCTAATTCACTTGGCATTGCTCGACCATCAGGCCCCATCATTTCCCAGAACTGATTATGATTCCAAAGTTGTGAAATGTTATTGAATATTCCATTTTGAGAAACACTTGTTGAATTGTAAGTACCAATTGTTATCTCTTCTAAGGATTTATTCTCCCATTCTGTACCAGAAATAAGTTTATTGCCGTTATCAACATACGCCTTATGATGTAAATCATGATGAAATTCTAATGTTTCAGCAGACATTCCACCTTTTGCAAGGGCATCATGTGAATATGGTAGTTCAGGAAGTTCAAAAGCCATGTTGGGCCTCCATAGATAAAGTTAATTTTCAATCTCTAATATAGCTTTTGTATCAAATAGGGAAAGCCTAAATAGTTTTAATTCTAATTATTCAAATTGGCAAAACTGCTAATCCAACTCGTCGCTCTTCTGATAATAATACATTATAAGTTCTACATGCACTTGGGCTATTCATTACTTCAAATGGAACACCTGCTTTTTCAAGTTTATTAGATATGGCTTTTGGTAATGGAGAAATTTCTTTTCCCATACCGATAAAAACAACATCATAATCGTCTTTATTTTCAATAATAGCAGCTAGATCATCTAATCCAGTCCAGTCAATAGATCCTTTTAAAGTCAAAAAAAGTGCACCTTTGTGAATTATATTAGAAACACGGAAAAACCCTGGCCCATATGAATCTACAGGTGGCTGTCCATTAAAAGAAACTTCATTTATTTCCACTTTTTTAACTCCAAATTGGTAATCCTATTATCGCGCTAAGTGCAATTAACGCGTATGCAATTCTACGATATATTATTTCTTTATTTGGGTTGAAAATTTTTTGCCCAACTAATCCACCTAATGTATACGGAACAGATAAGAACAAACCTATTACTAAAGGTATAAAAACCAATAATCCTTTAAGTAAGAAAACACCAAACATAACCAAATCAACAAAAAACAAATACAACATAGTATTTCCTCTAATTACAGATGCTGGTTTTAGGCTAGACATATAAGTCAAAATGACTGGAGGCCCAGAAATTCCTGAAATTCCAGACATAAAACCACCTAAAGAACCAATTGCCATAAGCATAATTTTGTTTAATGGGTTTTGGTAGCGCCAGCCACTTGCAAGTAGAATTAACATTGTCATGGATAATATTGATACTAACCAGCGAAATAAAACTGGATCAACTTGGGTAAGGAAATATACTCCAATTGGCAAACCTAGAATTGCACCAACAACTAACAATGAGACTTCAGTTGGCTCACCATCACGCCATGCTCTTGGCAATAATGCAATAGGACCAAAAATATCAAATGACATCATTATGATAATCGCCCAAACAGGGCTAGTAACTGCAGCTGCAATTGGCATAAAAACCAGAGCAGTACCAAATCCTGCAAAGCCACGAACCAATCCGGCAAAAACTACTGTAATTATTAACCAAGCTAACCCATCAAAAAAAAGAATTTGCTCAATTAAAGCTATCATGCATCAATGCCTGCAAACTGAGTGCCGGCTTTACCATCATTAGTTTTATCCCAATCGCGCTTAACTCCAAGACGCAATAAAATTGAAGACGCTACAAACACTGAAGAATACGTTCCAATTATAACGCCCCAGATCATAGCAAAAACAAATCCATGTATAACATCACCGCCCAAAATAAATAGACTAATCAATGCAATAAGTGTTGTTAAAGATGTCATTACAGTACGAGATAATGTTTCATTTATAGACATATTTAGTAGGTCTTTTAATAAGGTTTTCTTATATTTTCTTAAATTTTCTCGAACACGATCGAAAACAACAACTGTATCGTTGAGCGAATACCCAACTATAGTCAATAAAGCAGCAATTATCGCTAAATCAAATTTAATTTGCAAAAGACTAAAAATGCCAATTGTTATTACAATATCATGTACTAGCGCTGCAATAGCACCAACAGAAAACTGCCATTCAAACCTCAACCAGATATAAAATAACACAGCACCAATTGCAGCCAACACAGCTGTAATAGCTGCCTGAACTAATTCTCCAGAAACTTCAGGCCCAACACTTTCAACTTGAGGAAATGTTATTGTTTCGTCCAATGAAATCAAAGCTGCTTTTACTGCACGAATGACCTCAACCGTTGCAGCTTCTTCTCCACTTTGTGCTTCAAATCTGATTTGAGCAGCATTCAAATCTGGCTTTGTTACATCAAAAATTTCTGTTACCGTTACATCACCTAAATCTAGCGGCTTTAAAGCAGATCTATAAGCGCCTACGTCAACAGACGTTTGTGCATCAGTTCTTATTGTGGTGCCACCCAAAAAATCAATTCCTAAATTTAAGCCGTTAAAGAAGAATAAAAATATGGAAATAACCATAGCTAAAACTGAAGCACCAAAAGTAAGCCTAGTAGATTGAAAAAAATTAATTTTAATATTGTCTGGAACTAACTTTAAACGCATTCCAATCTCCTATATTTCTATTGATTTTGGACGCTTACGTTCTATCCAAATTGATATTAATAATCTTGTAACCCAAATTGCTGTAAATACAGATGTTACAATCCCAATTCCCAATGTAATAGCAAATCCTTTAACTGGGCCAGAGCCAAATACAAGTAAAATTACTGCAGCAATGAGTGTAGTAATATTCGCGTCTATTATAGCACTGAAAGCACGCTCATAGCCTAATTCAATTGCTTTTCGAGGATTTTTTGCTTTTTTAAGTTCTTCTCGAATACGTTCAAAAACAAGTACATTTGCATCCACTGCCATTCCTACAGTTAGTACTATGCCTGCTATTCCAGGCAAAGTAAGTGTTCCAGATATTACACTTAAAACAGCAAAAATTAATGCTACATTTATTATCAATGCAACATTAGCAAAAATTCCAAACAATCCGTAGCTCAAGCTCATAAATACAAGCACCGCAATAAATGCAACTATACAAGCTAAAGTACCAGCATCAATACTGTCTTGTCCTAGATCTGGTCCAACTGTTGACTCTTGTAAATATTCTAATTCTGCTGGCAATGCACCAGCGCGGAGTTGTATAGATAAAAGCGTTGTTTCTTCAACACCAAATTGACCTGTTATAATTCCAGAACCGCCAGAAATATGACTTTGTATTGTTGGAGCAGAAACAACTTCTTGATCTAAAACTATAGCAAAAGGTGTTCCTATATTCTCTGCTGTGTATTGCCCAAATATTCTTGCACCAGTTGTATTCAATCTAAAGCTAACTGCTGGACGATTATTTTGGTCAAAAGCAGGTTGAGCATCTGTTAAATGGTCACCATTTATAACAGGAGTTTTTTCTAAAACATAAAATACACCTTCTTCATCTTGTGCTGGTAAAAGTATTTGTCTATTTTTTACACGCTCATCAGAATTTGACGTTCTCTGAATAACTTTATGAAAAGTAAGTTTTGCAGTTTTACCTATAATACTCTTCAACTCTTCAGCTGAACCAATCCCAGGAACTTGTATTAAAACTCGATCTGTTCCTTGACGCTGTATGGTTGGCTCCCGTGTACCAGCTTCATCAACTCGTCGCCTGATTATTTCCAAAGATTGATCCATTGTTCGAGTATCAGTTGCTATTTTTTCAGCTTCAGATAGCTCAATAATGATTGTATCTTCTATAGAAGTTACGACAATATCTCTCGATCCAGCTCCTGATAAAGTTGTTACAGGCCTTGCTAATGCTGAAACAACTTCTACCGCATGATTTATCTGACTTGGTTCTGATATGCGCACTCGCAGATCATAATTTTCACCATCAATTCGACGTATAGTACCAATTGATGCTCGTTCTTTTCGTAGAGCGTTTCTGACTTCTGGCCAATAAGCATCCATTCTAGCTTCATACACCTGATCAACGCGCACTCTTGCAAGTAGGTGTGCTCCACCACGTAAATCTAAACCTAAATTGACCAAAGCACTTGGTAAGAAAGATGGCCAATTTGATGCTTGGGATATTATCTCAGGAGTATCGTTACCATTCTCCAACTGCATACGAGCATCATTTACACTCTCAACACGATTATAAAATCCATTTGGCATAGCAAAAAGAAAGCCAAGAACTACCACAACCCAGATTAGAATTTTCTTGGTTAGAGAGAATTGCAACATTTATAGATACCTAGAGTTATTTATTTTGCAGGTTCAGTTTTATTTAAAACTTGTGAAATCGTATGCTGTACAACTTTAACTTTTACACCAGAAGATATTTCAACTTCTACTTCGTTGTCAGTATTAACTTTTGTTACTTTGCCGATTAAACCTCCAGCAGTTACAATTTGATCACCTTTACGTACTGCGGCAACCATAGCTTGATGCTGTTTAACTTTTTTTTGTTGTGGTCTAATCATTAAAAAATACATGATCCCAAAAATTAAAATTAATGGCATAAAGCCACCTAATCCACCGGCGAAACCGCCACCAGCTGCTTGTGCAAATGCAGGAGTTGCAAACATATCAAAATCCTCAATGTTAAGGGGCATAAAATTACCCGTAATTTCTTTGCGTCGATACCTAACGGGTGTCAAATCAATAAGCAAGGACAACCCACTAAAGTTAGATATATTTAAATTAAAATATATTTAGATAAATATATTAACTAAAATAAGAAAGTTATTATTTCCCTCTTAACCTTACAACGTTTTTCGTGCATAAAGCCGAAAAAAGTATGAGGTTTTCTATGCATGATATTCGCACAATACGTGATGATCCAAATAAATTTGATGCAGCTTTAAAACGCCGTGGCGCAGAAGCAATCTCTAGTGTTATTTTAGATATAGACCTTGATAGAAGAGCCAAAATTACAAGTGCAGAAGCCGCCTTAGCAGAACGTAATACTGCTTCAAAAATGGTAGGCGCAGCAAAAGCATCAGGTGATGAAAATGAGTTTAATAGACTGCGAAATCTCGTTTCTGAAAAAAAAGCAGAAATTGCATCATTAGAAGAGTCAGCAAAAGAAATAGACAATAAATTAAGAAATCTACTTCTAACGATCCCAAATTTACCTTATGAGGATGTCCCTACTGGATCAGATGAAAATGATAACGTAGAAGTCCACAAATGGGGAGAACTTCCTGCTTTTGAATTTGATGCACTTGAACACTATGACATTAAATCGGTCTCAAAAGGTATGGATTTTGAGACTGCAGCCAAAATGTCAGGCTCTAGATTTGTTATATTATCAGGAGCAATTGCTAGGATTCACCGTGCACTTGCACAATTTATGCTTGATACGCATACAACCGAGAATGGGCTGACAGAAGTAAATACTCCCGTGTTAGTTCGAGATGAAGCAATGTTTGGAACTGGCCAACTGCCTAAATTTTCTGAAGATAGTTACCAAACTTCAAATGGATGGTGGTTAGTTCCAACATCAGAAGTTACACTGACAAATATTGCAGCCGACACAACTACAACTGAAGATAATTTACCAAGACGCTTTACGGCACACTCATTATGTTTTCGCTCAGAAGCAGGTTCTGCTGGTCGTGATACATCAGGCATGCTTAGACAACATCAATTCGAAAAAGTAGAGATGGTATCAATTGTTAAGCCAGAAGACTCTGACTTAGAATTAGATAGAATGACTAAATGCGCTCAAGGGATTTTAGAAAAATTAGAACTTCCTTATCGCACAGTTAAATTATGTACTGGCGATATGGGCTTCAGTGCAAAAAGAACAAATGATATTGAAGTTTGGCTTCCTGGACAAAATGCCTACCGTGAGATTAGTTCATGCTCGACTTGTGGTGATTTTCAATCAAGACGCATGAATGCTAGATTTAAACGAACTGGTGCAAAGAAACCTGAATTTGTTCATACTCTAAACGGTTCTGGCTTAGCAGTTGGTAGATGCTTGATTGCGGTTCTCGAAAATGGTCAGCAAGAAGATGGTTCAGTCATTTTACCCAAAGTACTAACGCAACATTTAGGTGGAAAAACAAGATTAAATACAAAAGGTATATTGGAATAAAAATTAACTCATGGATATTTCTATTAAAGTTAGTGAATATTGCATATTAATCGTTTCATAGATCAAACAGCCTCATATTGTTAAAATACATTTCCCATACATGAGCAGTTAACAAAAGGATTAGGCAAATAAAGATGAAAATACTTATTACTAATGATGATGGAATAGATGCACCTGGTCTTGCAGTACTTTATAAAATTGCATTGGGATTAACTTCAGCTGAGAAAATTCTAACAGTAGCACCAGCAACAGAACAATCAGGTGTAAGCCATGCTATTAGTTATCATAGCTCTATAAATTTAGAGAAAATTACTAAAAATAGATGGGCGTGTCATGGAACACCCGCTGATTGTGTGATAGTTGGAATTTCTGAATATAATCAAAAATTTGATTTGGTTTTATCTGGAGTTAATCGCGGAAATAACGCAGGTCAAAATACTATGTATTCTGGGACGGTTGGTGCAACTATCGAGGCGGCCATGAACGGAATTCCTGCTATTGCTTTGTCACAATTCTTTGGTCCTAAACTAGATAATGAAAACATATTTGATGCAGTTAGTATGCATGGGTTAAAGACCATACAAAATATTCTTTCAATTAATATATGGAATAACAATTCAGCACCCATACATTACAATGTAAATTTTCCACCGTGTTTAGGAATTGATGTAACTGGCACTTCATTCACAATGCAGGGATATAGAACTGGTGCTCCATTTAGTACCGAGACTTCAAATGAGTTATTAAAAATAAAAGGTTTACCACAACAACAAGAAGATACTGGATCAGGAACAGATATACATGCCAATATAAACGGAAAAATATCTATTACACCATGTAGTGTTGACCTAACAAACCATGCTGTTTTGCAGGAATTACTCAAACTATGAGTCCAACACCAGAGAAGTTGATGCAATATTTACTCATGCTGCGTAATAGTGGCGTGACAGATAAACGCGTTCTTCATGCCATGGAATTGATACCTAGAGATCCCTTTGCTACTGGAGCATTTCAAGAAAGGGCGTATGAAGATATTGCACTTCCAATTGCATCTGGTCAAACATTAAGCCAACCATCAGTAGTAGCAAAAATGACACAAGCATTAAACCCGGGTCCAAGAGATAAAGTCTTAGAGATAGGCACCGGCACAGGTTTTCAAGCAGCTGTTTTATCACAATTAGCTCGACGTGTTTATACAGTTGAAAGATTTTCAAAACTAGCACAATCTGCTAACAAAACATTAAATAGTCTAGGGTTAGTGAATGTGACTGTAATTACTGCAGATGGATCAATGGGCTTGCCAAATCAGGCACCATTTGATCGAATAATATTAACTGCAGCAGCAGAAGATCCACCATCTAATTTATTGGCACAATTAAAAGATGGTGGAATAATGGTTCTGCCAGTTGGACAATCTAGCACAGTTCAAACGTTAATAAAAATTACTAAAACAACGACTGGGTTAGAATATGATGAATTACAAGAAGTAAGATTTGTTCCTTTACTTTCTGGCCTTGCTTGAGATGAATATAAATAAAGATAAATTAAAAGGTAAACATATGTCTAAAGTAATTTTTAATTTTAAACATTTTTCATTGATTTTATTATCTTTTACACTGCTATCAGCATGCGATGGAAACACTACATTAACATCAATAGGTGATAAAATAGACAAGCCACCATCTCTTCCAGCAACAAAAACATTTGAACGGCCAGCTGCAGATAAAAATGGCGTTATTACTTATCCAAACTACCAAATTGCAGTCGCAAAGCCATTCGACACAGTGAAATTAATGGCCCTGAGAGTAGGTATACCTGTTGAAAAATTAGCTAGATACAACGGTTTAAAATCAGAAGCACGTCTAAGAGAAGGTGAAATACTGGCAATACCAACAGGTGAAATTTTATCTTCTACTGGTGCCATAGAGGATATTGCAACATTTGCTTTAGATAGCGCACCCTCCTTGTCTCCTAAAATACAACAAGGTGATGAACCTGTAAGACATACCGTGCGATCTGGAGAAACAGCCCAAAGCATTGCTGTTATGTACAATGTGTCAGTTACCGAATTGTCTTCATGGAACGGATTAGGCCCAGATTTGGCTGTCAGAGACGGTCAACAGCTTTTAATCCCAACTACAAGTATTACTGCAGATACGAGATCACAACCTGAAAATTCAAATAATATTGAACAATCTGAAAATTCCGAAACTTTAGAGATCATGCCCTCAATAAAACAATCAAATAGTAAAATAAAAATTGAATTTGGTAAAATGGTTAATCCTGTGAATGGAGAAATCATACGAAATTTCTCAAATAAATCAGGTGGAAGTGAAGGCATTGATTATAAAGTAGCTGAAGGCACTAAAGTTAAAGCTGCAGCTAAAGGTACGGTCGCATTAGTTTCTCAATCTGTTGGGGATACAACAATTGTTCTTTTAAGGCATGAGAATAATTTATATACAGTATATTCCAATATTACTGATGTTAAACTTACAAAAGATATTGATGTTGAGGCAGGCCAAGCTATTGGATTAGCTGCAGGTGGAGATCCTTCATTTATACATTTTGAGGTAAGAAAAGGCACTCAGGCCGTTGATCCTACACCATATTTATCCGGTAGTTAGTATATCAAAAACGGATATTTTTACGGCCAGCAAGGTCTACAAAAAATTGCCAAGCGACCCTTCCCGATCTTGATCCTCTTGTTGCTTGCCATTCAATTGCTTCAGCATTTAGTTCATCATTAGTAATCTTGATTGAATATTTTTTACAATATCCTTTGATTATAGCTAGATATATGTCTTGTGAACAACCATGAAATCCTAACCAGAGGCCAAATCTGTCGGAGAGTGAAACTTTTTCCTCAACGGCTTCAGCAGGGTTAACGCCAGATTGGCTTTCATTTTCTATCATATCACGCGGCATTAAATGTCTACGGTTCGAAGTAGCATAAAACAAAACATTTTCGGGCCGGCCTTCAATTCCTCCATCCAATATAGCTTTTAAAGATTTGTATGTGGTATCATCATGATCAAAGCTCAGATCATCACAAAATAATAAAAACCTTCTACTTGAAGAACGTAATAAATTTAATAATTCACCAACCGAAGATAAATCTTCACGCTGAATCTCAATTAAGACTAACCCTCCAACATCTTGGTGTACCGCTTTTACTAAAGATGATTTTCCCATTCCCCTAGCACCCCATAAAAGAGCATTATTAGCTGGGTAACCTTTAGAAAACTGCTCCGTATTTGCCCTGAGAGTATCTCGAGAATTATCTATCCCTAATAATAAATTAATATCAACACATGATACATTACTGACTGGAATTAGTCCTATTGGGTTAGCCTGCCATAGAAACGCATCACATTGATCAAAATTTGGAGGATCGAGGGGGATAGGTGATAAACGATCAAGTGCATCAGCAATCCGTTCTAAAGTGTCATCCACTATTCATCATCCAGATCATTATCAAAATAACCATCTTCAGCTAGTTGCTTATCTCGTTTTTTTTCAACCATACGCACCAACCATATCGAAACTTCATAAAGCATATAGACAACAACAAACAAAATAACTTGTGTAATTACATCAGGCGGTGTGACTATAGCTGCTAAAACAAGTATTCCAACAACAGCATATTTACGCATATCTCTTAAACTTTGGCTCGAAACTATACCACCCATTCCTAAGAGAGTGAGCAGGACTGGTAATTGAAAACAAAGACCAAAAGCAAAAATAAATTTCAGTGTTAAGTCTAAAACGTCTGTAACTCGAGGAACAAAAACTGCTCTTTGAGTACCTTCAATTGCAACTTTAGTACCATCTGTTCCAAAGTCAGAAAATCCAATAAAGAAATTCATTGCTAGAGGACTTACTACATAATGCGCAAAAGATGCACCCGCTAAAAACAATAATGGAGATGCTATGATAAATGGTAAAAAAGCTCCCTGTTCATTCTTGTACAATCCAGGAGCAACAAATCGCCATAGCTGAAATGCTATTATCGGAAAAGATAGCCCAAAACCCATCAAAACAGAAATTCGAAAGTACACAAAAAAGTTTTCTTGAGCAGCGAAGGTAGTAAAATCAGGGGCCTGACCATAACTTAACAAAATCTTAGCTGTAGGTTCTAATAAAAAAAACAATAATGGGCGAGCAAAACTAAAACATAAAAGCATTGCCACAACAAAAGCTAGAACTGAATAAATCAACCTTGTACGAAGTTCAGCTAAATGCTCAATTAATGGTGCAGCACTGTGTTCTATTATATGCTCATCACTATCATCATTACTCATTTATTTGGCTTTCTTAACAACTTTTTCTTTTGTTGTTTTTTTAACTACGCTTTTATCTCTCGCAGCTTTTGATGAAGCTTTTTTTTCAGTTGGCTTCATTGATGCAGTTTTATTTTGTTTTTTTGGAGTTTTAGGAGGTTTCACGGAAGGAACGTCTGCCGCTGGCTTTAAATCAGCAGAATATTCAGGCGCAAGTTCCAAACTATCTAGTCCCAAATTTTTAAAGTTTGTAGCTTTATCATAAGAAGATTTAATATCATTTACACCTGAATCTTCTGCAGCTTCATGCATTGCACTTTGAAATTCACGAGCCATACCTCGCGCTTTTCCAACAAAAGTACCAACTTTTCTAAACATCTGGGGTAGATCTTTGGGGCCGACAACGATCAACGAGACGACACCAATTATAACCATTTCAGACATGCCAATATCAAGCATCAGATTTCAATCTTATCATTAATAATTTATTTTTTATTTTTTTTATCTTTTGGAGTTACATCTTTGGCAGCTTCGGCAGCTTCATCTATCGACTCTTCTAAACCTTCTTTACCTTCAGATACTCCTTTTTTGAATGCAGTAATTCCCTTACCTACTTCACCCATAAGATTCGAAATTTTTCCTCGCCCAAACATAACCAGAACGACAACTGCAATGAGTAATATTCCAGGTAGGCCAATATTTTGGATGAATAAAGGTGTTAAAGTCATGTACATTTAAATACTCCAGTATAAGTGAATCAGTAAATCAGTCTGCAATCATATTCGTTTTAGACAATGAGTGATTTTTTATCAAAGTTCAAATCTTATATGCAATATAATTACCAATATTTCATTTAATTATTATTATAATATGAAATTTACAAATTTTATAATAAAAATTTATACTTATTATCTAACTAGCAAAGACAAAACATCTATCTCTACGAACCGACAGCCACAAAGGCGTGCCAGATTTAGGAAGGAATACTCCTGGGACTATTACTTTTAAACAAACATCTTCATAATCCATCGCAAATTCAACTAATGAATTCTGCCCCATAAATCGAGCTCTTATAACCATTCCTCTAGCGGGGGTACCATCTTCAAGTGTTGGATTGGGACCTCGGCCAGCTCTATCAAAATCAATTTTTAAATGTTGTGGCCTAATTACAATATCAAGTTTAGTTTGGTCCTTATAGCCAGGGGTTAAAAATTCACCAAAAGGTGTTTTAGTCAAAGATCCCTTCACTTCACCTCTAATAACATTAATGTCACTAAAAAATTCAGCTGCTCCACGATCTATTGGGGCATTATAAATATTATAAGGTGCACCAACCTGAATAATTTGACCATCTCGCATTAAAGCTATTTGATCAGCCATCCTCATAGCCTCTTCAGGTTCATGAGTAACTAGTAATACTGCAGTGCCTTCATCTTTTAATAAAGCCAAGGTACTATCTCTGACTTCATCACGTAATCTATTATCTAGCCCTGAAAATGGCTCATCCATAAGTAATACTTGTGGGCTAGGAGCCAAAGCACGCGCTAATGCAATTCTTTGCTGTTCTCCTCCAGACAATTGGTGAGGATATTGATTTGCCATATCAGTCATACCAACTCTTTTAAGCATATCAAATACTCTTAATCTTACTTTTTCCTTTGAACCACTTAAACCAAAAGCTACATTTCTCATGACATTGAGATGGGGAAATAATGCAAAATCTTGAAACATTAATCCTATACCGCGACTTTCAGGTGGAAGATGCAAACTATCTGAACTAGCCACTTCATTTGCAACCATTACTTGTCCACTATTTTGTCGGTCTACGCCGGCGGCAATTCTGAGGCTTGTAGATTTACCACAACCTGAAGGTCCCAATAAACATGTAACTTCCCCTGCACGTAAACTTAATGAAACGCCATTAACTACAATGCGGCCATCAAAATTGCGAACAATATTACATAATTCTAATTGTACTTCTTTGTTGTCCAATATGACCTCTTATGTAATTTTCTGAGTGAATTAATCAGGAATATAACTTTTTATCAATCAGCTTAAGCCTTTGCAAGAAATCGATTTGAAAGGGCCCCAATAAAACAAATGCAAAACCCAAATACAATGATATACAAACAAATCGAGAGGAGTTGGTCATATTTGTGCAGACCAGGCAATAAATACGTAATTGTTTCAATATCTCGAAATATGTATGCAAAGGCTCCAATCATAGAAAAAAACCATGTAATTGTATAAGCCCAAATAGGTATTTTGCCCCCTAAAAAAGTTACAATCATAACAGGTGTTAGAAACATTGATGCAGTTCCTGTGACAGCAACTGCATCAAATAAACTTTGACTTGGAAATAAAGTAAATAATAGGCCAAAGGCCATGAATGTACTCATCGCAATTCGACCGTTTTTTATACTACGTTTAAAAATGTAAAATTCATCTATTACAAGCCTTGCTGATGAAGCCAAAGCGCTATCTAAGGTGCTCATCGCAGATACTAATAATGAACATATTAATAAAAAATATACACCAGGCCCAAACATATTTTGCCAAGTTCCCAGAAGTTGATTTTCATATGCATACCCAATTAAACCTGCTTGAATTCCAAACATACCAAAACCAAAAATACAAAATGTTGAAAGTAGAAAAGCTAAAATGAAGCTATAGTTAGTTTTATTTTGATTTGCTATAAATCCACGGTCCATCATAACTGGGTCATGTGCTGGATATGAAAAAACTTGTAGTAAAGCAACATAAATCAAAACGTAACCTGGTCTAGCAGCTTGCTCATGGACTCCAGTAGACTGCAAAATAGAATTGAAGGAGAAATCAGAGCCAAAAATCATGTAAATAAAAGCAATGCTAAAAATTACTAGAAATACTGCCATTTGAAATACGTCAGTCCTCAGACTTACTTGTAATCCACCTTTTAATGAATACAACAAGCCTACAATTCCAAGTATGATAATTGAAATTTGGCCTGACATTTTAAAATCTGGAAATGCTGCCGAAAAGATAAGCCCAATCACTATTAAATTTGCAAATACTTCTGATAATAAGCGCATTACGATCAATGAATTGTAAGTCCAAGAGCCAACTCTTCCAAAATAATTCCTAATCCATTGCTGAACAGAGTTAGCTTTTTCTTTACGAATTCGTGCAACAATAAAGCCACCAGTTAGGAATGAAATATAATAAAATGTGTAGGCTAACGTTCCTGCTAAACCATAAAAAAATCCCAGTATTGCAGCATTCATCAAAGATCTTGCAAAAATCCATGTTGTGACTTGGCTTAAAACTAGAGTCCAAAGGCTGGGTTCAACACCAACATCTTTACCATCAAAAAAACTTTCAACAGTTACAGACCGATTTGATATAATTAAACTGATAAAACCAGTAATCATAACAAAAATAACTAGAGCAATTGGATTTGCTAAAAATGACATTTTATTTTCCGATAATATAAAATTCATCTATTACATACGTCTAAGCATAATAGCTATCGTATATGTAAAAAATCACATCCTTATAGTGATTATAATTAATGTCTGTTTTTAATTTTTTCTGCAACCCAACTGGCCCATTGAGCATATACACCAGCTTTTGGATGGTAACCGTCTGATGCCATTAGCGAACTGTCATGAGGGAAGTTTATAGGAATATGAAAACAATTGTGCCGATTATTTATTAATGCAGCTAACCAATGATCAAATCTGTCTGCACGGCGCCCAAGAAACCAACGGAGTGGCTGTGGTAGGAGTGGAAAATATTTTATAGGTGGAATGCCTGACACATATATATCTTTAACACCAAAATGTGACTCTAAGATATCATATAACCGGGTTTGTTGTTTAAGCCATACCTTTAAATTTACTCCATGCGTAACGTCGTTTACGCCAAGACAAATCATTGCAGCATCAAACTTTCCTTCAACCTGCTCTAACAACACCTGTGTATGTGATTTTGTAGTAGCTCCAGTTTTTGCAAGAAGCTTCCAACTGACTTGAAATTTATCTGAAAGCTGTGAAGCCAACTGGCCTGCAATTGCTTCATCTTGCGTTTCAACGCCAACTCCCGCAGCAGAACTATCTCCAAGAACCAATACTCTTAGAGGTTTGCCCTCCCCTATGATTCCTGTTCTAGGGCCAATTGCTTCAGGTAATTCAGCCGCATACTTGCGAACTAGCATACCCTGAATATACATTATCGGACCAACAGAAAATGCTGCAATTGCTTCTTTGTAAACACGCATATTGGATTTCAATCTAATTTACTAATATTCATTATTTAGGTTTCGTAAAATATATTTAAAGTAGCATCAACAAAAATTAGCAAAAAAATTATTTTATTTTATTTTTTTATTTTCACCCGCTTTTGTTGTTTTAAATGAAAATAAACTAATTATTTCTTAACTATTCTTGCCCTTTTATTAAAGCCTGCATATAGAAACCTAATGATTATTCGTTCAGATGAAAATATAGCTCTCCAGCCAGAAATTGATCGCAGGCGAACCTTTGCGATTATTTCTCACCCAGACGCAGGGAAAACCACTTTAACAGAAAAATTCTTACTTTATGGTGGCGCCATTCAAATGGCAGGCCAAGTCAGAGCAAAAGGTGAAGCCAGAAGAACTCGTTCAGATTTCATGCAAATGGAAAAAGATCGTGGAATCTCAGTTTCCGCTTCAGCCATGTCATTTGAATATGATAATTATTGGTTTAATTTGGTGGACACACCTGGACACTCAGATTTCTCAGAAGATACCTATCGCACTCTTACAGCTGTAGACGCAGCAGTTATGGTAATTGATGGAGCAAAAGGTGTAGAGAGCCAAACTCAGAAACTATTTGAAGTATGCCGTATGCGGGATATGCCAATTTTGACCTTTTGCAACAAAATGGATCGTGAAAGTCGCGATACATTTGATATCATAGATGAAATTCAAGAAAATTTGGCAATTGATGTGACACCTGCAAGTTGGCCAATTGGCGTAGGTCGTGAATTTATGGGCTGTTATGATATGCTTAACGATCGGTTAGAATTAATGGACCGTGCTGATCGTAACGTTGTTGCAAAAAGTATAAAAATATCTGGCTTAGATGATCCAAAATTAGCTGAGTTGGTACCAGAAAACCTTTTAGAAAAATTCTTAGAAGAAATCGAAATGGCACAAGAGTTGATGCCAAAATTTGATCATCAATCGTTTATGGATGGAACTATGACACCAATTTGGTTCGGGTCTGCTATTAATTCATTTGGCGTTCAAGAACTTATGACAGGTATTGGTAATTTTGCACCAAAACCATTAGTTCGCCCATCTGATATCAGACCAATATCCCCAAATGAAAATAAAGTTACAGGATTTGTTTTTAAAGTTCAGGCCAACATGGACCCTAAACATAGAGATCGTATTGCATTTGTAAGATTATGTTCAGGACATTTTAAACGTGGAATGAAACTTACTCACGTACGAACAAAAAAAATAATGGCTATTGCATCACCAATGCTTTTCTTAGCCGCTGATAGAGAATTGGCTGAAGAGGCTTGGGCAGGTGATATAATTGGCATTCCAAATCATGGCCAACTACGTATAGGAGATGCACTTACAGAAAATGAGATTTTAAAATTTGCTGGTATACCTTCGTTTGCGCCTGAATTATTGCAATCAGTTCGTGCAACTGATCCTATGAAAGCTAAACATTTAGACAAGGCTCTAAATCAGTTTGCTGAAGAAGGTGCTGCAAAGTTATTTAAACCAGTGATTGGTGCAGGCTGGATAATTGGTGTTGTTGGTGCATTACAATTTGAGGTTTTAGCATCTCGCATAGAATTAGAGTACGGAATTCCAGTAAGGTTTGAACAGTCTCAATTCAATTCAGCCAGATGGCTTTCTGGTGAAAAAGACGAAATAGAAAAATTCGTAAACGTAAATAAAGGCCATATGGCGATGGATCATGATGGAGACCCCGTATACATGACTCGATTACAATGGGATATCGATCGAGTAGAACGTGATTATCCAAATCTTAATTTGACATCGACAAAAGATATAATGGTATAAGTTATAATTTTTCTATTCAAATTCCATTTCTTGAAAAACACGTCCAGCATTTTTAGTTGCTAATTCATCAAATGTATCTAATTTATTATATGGAGTTTGGTCTATATAATACGCATCTTTCAATTCCCCTCCATTTTCGAGATGTATCGAAATTTTATTACGTAAATATATTAGATAATCATATGTATAGCGCTTTACCTGTTGCATATTAGTTGGATGTCCATGACCAGGTATAACAAACAATGCATTTAATTTTTCGAATTTAGTTTTCCAAGTTTGCAGCCAGTCTGCTGTGTTTGTGTCAGAAAAGATTGGCAGCATTCGCTCATGAAAAGCAATATCACCAGCCACAACTAATTTCTGTTCAGGCAACCAAACGGAAATATCACCTGTACTATGAGCAGGACCAAGATAAAGCACTTCAATTGGGAAATTGCCAAATGGAACGACATATTTATCTTCAAATGTTTCTGTAGGACCCTGCAGTATAGTATCTTTTGATTTTTCTAAGTTATAGGATTTCATGCGCTCTAAAATATTATATCCACGTTCTTCAAACTCATGTGCGGCTTGACTATGTGCTAATATAGGCACCCCTAATTGAGCCCAATAATTATTGCCAAGCATTGCATGACCTTGTGCATTTTCATTTATGATTAATTTAACAGGTTGATCAGTAACTTTTTTTATTTCCTCGTGCATTGCTTTTGCCAAAACAAATGCTGCACCACTATTTATAACTACCACACCATCTCCAGTAATTATGAAACTTAAGTTATTATTGTGACCTGTGTTTTCAAATGTAGGAGGTGCAGTAGCACCAATAGCACTGAATACATTAGGTATAACTTCGTAAGGACTAGAATATAAATCAGATCCAGGATACTGATCTGCTATTTGTTCGTTTGCAAACAAAAGATTTGTTCCAAAGGTCATAAATATTGGGATACTCAATAACTTCAATCTTAAACTCATTAATACAATCCAACTAATTCAATATAGTGAATGTATATCACAACAGAAAATATTATACCAAATCAAATTTTTAAAAAAATTTATTAATCTGTCAAACCTGTGTCTGAATTGACTTTAAGCTCAAATAGGTTAAATAAAAGTCATTGATGTACTGGTAATATTTCGATTGCCGAGCCGTGTTATAAACGGCAAATTTTAACGCCGCAAAACATGCAGGATATATGAAAAAATTTATCGATCTTGGTTTAAGTCCAAAAGTAATGAAAGCCATAAATGACGTTGGCTACGATACCCCCACACCCATTCAATCAGAAGCGATTCCTCATGCCCTTGAAGGTCGAGATGTATTAGGAATTGCACAAACTGGAACTGGAAAAACAGCTGGTTTTACACTTCCAATGATCCATAAACTAGCAAGGGGAAGAGCTCGAGCACGTATGCCGCGCTCCCTTGTTCTTGCACCAACAAGAGAATTAGCTGCTCAAGTTGCAGAAAATTTTGAACAATATGCTAAATATGTCAAGTTAGATATGGCTCTTTTAATTGGCGGTGTTTCATTCAAAGATCAAGACAGACTAATAGATAGAGGTGTTGATGTATTAATTGCCACTCCAGGTCGTCTTCTTGATCACTTTGAAAGAGGTAAATTATTACTCACTGGTATTGAGATAATGGTTGTGGATGAAGCAGATCGCATGCTTGATATGGGCTTTATTCCAGATATTGAACGCATATTTAAACTAACGCCATTTACCCGCCAAACATTATTTTTTAGTGCAACTATGGCGCCAGAAATTAATCGCATTACTCAAGAATTCTTACAAAATCCAAAATTAGTTGAAGTTGCACGCCAAGCAACAACATCTGAAAATATAACTCAGAATGTAATTTGCTTCAAAGCTGAAAATCGCAAGCTAGAAGCAAAAAAGAAACGTGATTTATTACGTACTATAATAAAAGATGAAGGTGAAAAACTTACAAACGGAATTGTATTCTGCAATCGTAAAGTCGATGTGGATATAGTAATGAAATCATTAAAAAAACATGGACACTCTGTCGGTGCAATTCATGGTGATCTTGATCAACGTTATAGAATGGAAGTCTTAGCAGGTTTTAAAAATAATGATATTACACTTCTTGTAGCATCAGATGTTGCAGCTAGAGGACTAGATATTCCAGCAGTTTCACATGTTTTTAACTTCGATGTTCCTATCCATGCAGAAGATTACGTTCACAGAATTGGGCGTACTGGCAGGGCTGGAAGAAAAGGCTGGGCCTTTATGTTATGTTTACCGCATGAGATCAAACATCTAGATAAGATTGAAGAATTAGTTAAACAGCCAATACCTCGCCTAGAAGTTGAGTTACCAAAATTAAAAAAGCAAGAAAACAAAAGCCGTGTAAAAAATATAGACACTAAAATAGAAACTAATCCACTTGAGAAAAAACAAGAGAATAAAGAAGAAAAATCTGAGGCTAAGAGTAATCCTAAAGCTAACAACAATACTAAAATTAAAAACAATCCAGCACCTAGTGATGCAGTAAAAGAAACAAAATCACCAATAAAAGGCTTAGGTGAACACGTGCCAGCATTTCTGTTGCGTTAAAATACAATAGTTTTTAAATTAAATTAATTATCCAGTATTTAGCTTTCAAGACGATTGATCAAGATTCTTGTTATAGGTTTTTTACCAATCTCATTTTTACAAACACTTGTAACAACTTTTGAAACTAGTTTTTCAACTTCATGGTCATCTTTTAAAAGTTTAGCTTTTGATTTTAGTAAAGTATTTTCTACTTGCTCTTCAATTATTTCGACAAGTCCATCTTCATAAACTTCCGTTTCCGGCAATCCTATTGGTTCCGCCCAAACGCCCAAAACTTCAGTACCTTCAATAACTAGTGATATTGCTACGGTACCCCTAGTTGCCATTCTAATACGATCTAAAACAACGCCATCATAAGCACCAATTAGCCGTGAGCCGTCTAAATATATTCTTCCAGTCTCAATATGATCAACAATTTTAGCACCTTTATCGCCAATCTCAACAACACTTCCATTTGGAACGATTAAAGATTCAATACCTTTTGATGCAGCTAATTCAGAATGTTCTTTGAGGTGTCGGTATTCACCATGCATTGGAATTAAAGTTTTAGGCTTTAATAATCGATGTATTTCTTCAAGATCTGGTCGATTTGCATGTCCTGAAACATGATAAATCTCAGCGCTATCATCAATGACGTTAACGCCCTGCATTGCAAATGAATTTATAATCCGACCAACAGAAACTTCATTACCTGGTATAGTTTTTGATGAAAATAAAAATGTATCACCATCTTGCATTGTTATGCCTAAATATTTACCTCGAGCTAATTGTGCTGAAGCTGCTCTACCTTCTCCTTGAGATCCAGTCACCAACAACATTAAATTCTCGCGAGGAATATTTGGAACATCTTCAAGTTGAACGGTTGGGGGAAAATCATCAAGGACACCTGTTGAATGAGCATACCCAAGCATTTTTTGCATTGACCTTCCCAAAACACACACAGAGCGCCCAGCATCAATTCCAGCTTGTGCCAAAGTTTTCAAGCGAGCTACGTTGGATGCAAATGTTGTTGCAACAACCATTCCATTTGCACTTTTGATCATATCAGCAATCGGCTTAACCAAGGTTGATTCTGATCGTCCAGGCTTATTGGAAAAGATATTTGTACTATCACATACAAGAACATCGACACCTTTTTTGCCTAGATCTTCAAATAGTTTAGGATTAAATGGTTCTCCCACAACTGGATTGGGATCTAATTTTAGATCACCTGTATGAATAATCCTTTGATCAGGGGTTTCAATAACCAATCCAGAAGCTTCAGGTATGGAATGTGGTACAGGTAAAATTCCAACTTTAAAGCGACCTACTTTTTTCATTTCAGGGTAAGGTGGTAAAATTTCAATCATATCTGAACTTTGATTTCGATCTTCCATCTTTGCCTTTGCTACAGCAGCAGTAAATTTACGACAATATATTGGTGCATTTAAATGAGGCCAAAGCAGACCTATTGCTCCAATGTGATCTTCATGTGCATGAGTTATAAATATCCCATCTAATCGATCAGCTCTTTCTTGAATAAATTTTGTATCGGCCATGATTAAGTCTACACCAGGAGTACCATCCATTGCGGGAAAGGTTACTCCTACGTCAGCTAAGATAAAACGCTCTTTACCTTTTGGACCATAACCATAGAGGTACATATTCATGCCAATTTCACCTGCTCCGCCAAGAGGCAAGTAAATCAATTTATTTTTAGATGTCATTTTATTTCCGATTTCTCTGATCTACCAGATATAGTCCGTGTAATGTCAGATGTAGGTCAATGTGGTCAATAGTATTCGTACCACGTTCAAATAATGTTGAGAGACCTCCTGTTGATATTATTTTCATTGGTCGCGGATGCTCTAATTTAATTTTTTTACAAATACCCTCAACCAAACCAATATACCCCCAAAATATTCCAGATTGCATACAAGAAACTGTATTAGTGCCAATAACATTTTCGGGTTGTGCAATATCGATATGAGGTAAAGCAGCTGCTCTTTCGTGCAGCGCTAACAAAGAAAGATTAACTCCTGGTGCTATAACCCCACCTATATATGCGCCATCTTGATCAACAACATCGAAAGTTGTTGCTGTACCAAAATCCACAACTATTAAATCACCTCCAAATTGATCATGCGCACCTATTGTATTAACAAGTCGATCTGCACCAACTGTAGTGCCAGAGTCAACGCGCACATCAATTCCTAAAAAACAATCAGGTTTGCCAATAACAAGAGGACGACAATTGAAATATCGATCTGATAATACTCGCAAATTAAATACAACCCTAGGTACTGTCGAACTCACAACAACTCGAACAATATCACCAACAATCTTATTTAATTTCATTAGTTGGTTGAGCCACACAAAATATTCATCTGCTGTTCGCCCAACTAAAGTTTCACACCTCCAGTAAGCAACAAATTTTTTACCATCATGAATCGCAAAGACAGTATTAGTATTGCCAACATCTATTGCTAATAACATATCGATCCCCTAGAAAAAAATATCAGCTGCATGAATTGTATGTTTCATATCGTCTGCTTGTAATACAACAGCACCCTGTTCGTCTACAGTTACAAATTTTCCTGTAATTTCTGAATTTGGCATTCTTGCAGTAATTACTTTTCCTATATTTGCAGCACTTTTTAACCAATCTAAGCGTATTTGTCTAAATCCAGATGTATCAAACTGTTCTAACCTAATGGCAAAAAAATTAGCTAATATTGTCAAAAAATCTATTGGTAAAATTTCAATGCCAAGACAAATTGGTTTGGTTGATAATGTTTCAATCTTATCAGATTCAGGCAAAATAGATAAGTTTACCCCAATACCAATATTTAAATGACTTGGACCAATCCCACATGTTTCCAATAAAATTCCTGCGACTTTGCACCCATCCATCAAGACATCATTAGGCCACTTCAAATTAAATTTATTTGGCTCATTCGTTATGTGAAGAAAAGTATCTCTTAAGGCCAAACTTGCAACAAAACTATGAAGAGCAACAGATGATAAATCCCCTGATATCGGCATCAATAGTGTTGATGAAAAATTACCTTTTTGGCTTGACCATTTTCTACCGCGACGGCCGACACCAGATGTTTGTTCTTCAGCCAAAATCCAAGTAGGTTGGGTTATATCACTTGCAAGCCTAGAAGCTTCTTTGTTCGTACTATCGATCGTATCAAGGGTAATGCGGCCAAAACCATCTGGCCATTCCATCATTTAAAAAGTGACGCCGCGGCATCCGCAGCAACTGATTCAATTCCAAATAAGTTTATTGATCCTATCAGCATTATTAAAGTTGCTCCGTATAATGCTATTTTATGTAATATTGGCATTTTACCAGTCATTTTATCCACCTCATTCCCAAAATACATAAAATAAATAATACGCAAATAATAGAATGCCCCAATAACTGAAGCTATAACAGCAGATATAGCCAACCATGACATTCCAGCATTGATTGCAGCTTTTAAAACATAAAGTTTGCCAAAAAATCCGACTAAAGGTGGAATACCAGCAAGGCTAAACATTAAGGCTGCCAATGCAGCAGCTCGCAATGGCTCAACACGAGAATATAAACCAAGAGACCTAATATCCGTTACGGGTTGTCCATCACGTTCCATATTTAGAATAAAAGCAAAAACACCAATATTCATAGTCACATATATTGCCATATAAATTAATAAAGCTTGAACACCTTCTTGTGTGCCAGATGATAATCCAAGCAAAGCAAACCCCATGTGAGCAATAGATGAATATGCCATCAAGCGTTTAATATTTGTCTGCCCAATAGCGGCAATTGCACCAAGAAACATTGAAACAAAAGATAAAAATGCAATAATTTGCTGCCAATCAGAAACTGCAGCACCAAATGCATCGTGAACAACCCTACCAAACAAACAAGCAGCAGCTACTTTTGGTGCCGTTGCAAAAAATCCAGTAACAGGAGTTGGAGAACCTTCATAGACATCTGGTGTCCACATGTGAAATGGAGCTGCAGAGACTTTAAAAGCCATACCAACCGACAAGAAAACTAATCCAAAAAGCATACCTAATCCGAGATCACCATCATTTATTGTTTCTGAAATACCAGCGAAATTAGTCGTTCCAGAAAACCCATAAACTAATGATGCACCATAAAGTAATAACCCAGAAGACAAAGCCCCAAGAACAAAATATTTCAGCCCAGCTTCTGTTGAACGAATGCTATCTCTACGGAATGATGCAACTACATAAAGTGCAAGAGATTGTAACTCTAATCCCATATACAATGCCATCAAATCTCCAGCAGATACCATCAACATCATACCTAGCGTTGCCAAAGCAATTAAAATAGGGAATTCAAACTTTAATAATTTATTTTTTTCCAAATAATCTTGAGACAATAATAACATTGCAGCAGCGCCAAACAATATTACAACTTTAGCAAAACGAGCATATCCATCATTTATGAAGGAACCGTTAAATGCTGATGATGAACCGGGTTCTAAAAATGCTAGCCATAAGCCTAGTAAGCCCATAATTCCAGAAGTTGCCCAGAACATTAGTCCTGCTAATCGGTCTTTTCCACCATAAACCGCAATCATTAGTGCCGCCATCGAGAATACAGCTAAAGTAATTTCTGGTAAGACTATATTGATATCCGTGCTGATCATAGTTTTGATAACCCTTTAATGTGTGACTTTGGAAGATGCATCAGACACAACTCCCTGCGCGGCATGTACTTGCTCTAATAAAGCATTAACAGATGGACCTATTAAATCTAAAATTAATGCAGGATAAATTCCTAGTAGTATTGTCATTATAATTAATGGAGTCATTAAAAGTTTTTCGCGTACATCCATATCAGATATACCCTTTAAACTTTCTTTAACTAAATCTCCAAAAACAACCCTTCTATATAACCATAATGCATAACCAGCTGATAGGATAACACCAGTCGTCGCACCAAATGCGATCCATGTATTTGCCTTAAATGCAGCAGTTAAAGTTAAGAATTCACCTACAAAACCAGATGTTCCAGGCAAACCAACGTTTGCCATAGTGAAAAGCATAAATATTAATGCAAAAACTGGCATACGAATTACTAGACCACCGTAAGCATCTATATCTCGAGTATGCATTCTATCATAGATTACACCTACACCCAAAAACAAAGCTGCTGAGATAAATCCATGGCTAAGCATTTGGAATATGGCTCCATCTAAACCTTGCTTATTAAGCGCAAAAATACCCATTGTTACAAACCCCATATGGGCTACAGAAGAATACGCAATTAATTTTTTCATATCTTCTTGAACAAGTGCAACTAAGGATGTGTAAATGATTGCAATTACAGAAAGTGTCATCACAAAAGTTGCCATAACATCTGATCCGACAGGGAACATTGGTAAGCTAAATCTTAAGAATCCATATCCGCCCATTTTGAGCAATATAGCTGCTAAGACAACTGACCCCGCAGTAGGAGCCTGCACGTGCGCATCTGGCAACCAAGTGTGAACAGGCCACATTGGCATTTTAACGGCAAACGAAGCAAAAAATCCTAAAAATAATAGTGTCTGTATACCACCTATAATGGTTATTCCAAATATGATCATATTTTCAGATGAAAACTGATGCTGCATCAATGTAGGTATATCCGTAGTACCAGCTTCAAACCACATATAAATTATTGCGATCAACATTAGAACTGAACCAAGTAATGTATATAAAAATAATTTAAAGGCAGCGTATATGCGATCCTTACCACCCCAAATACCTACAATTAAGAACATTGGAATTAAGCCAGCTTCAAATACTACATAAAAAAGTATTATATCTAAAGAACTAAAAACAGCTAACATCATTGTTTCTAGTAATAGAAACATAATCATATATTCTTTAACCCGGCTTGAAACAGTCCAACATGCTCCGATAACAATAGGCATCAAGAACGTTGTTAGCATCACAAATAAAATACTAATACCATCAAGTCCAACTTTGTATTTCAATCCTGCCAACCAATTATATTCTTCCACAAACTGGAAACTTGTATTTGTTGGATCAAATTGAGTTAACAATGGCAAACTAATTACAAAAGTAGCTAATGTAGCAATTAAGGCTAGTATTTTTGCATTTCTTTGCGATAGTTCATCTTCACCTCTTAAAATAACAGCTAAGATTAGTGCTGCTAAGGATGGAAGGAAAATTACAATTGATAGAAGATTATCCATTAGTTAGACCCTCCAGTTAGAGCAAACCATGTAACAATCACAGCTACACCAATAACCATTGTAAACGCATAGTGGAATAAATAACCCGACTGCATTCCCTGATATTTACGAGTTAAAAGTGGGATAATTCCCAACGCTATCCCATTAATACCGCCATCAATTAAACTACCATCTCCTCTTTTCCAAAGGAAATTTCCTAACCATTTAGATGGTCGTACGAATATAATTTCATAAAGTTCATCAAAATACCATTTATTCAAAAAGAATAAGTAAACTGCATTTTGTTGTTTTGCCAACTTTGCAGGATTTTCTGGAGCCCAAATGTAGAACCACATCGCCATGATGAACCCAAACAACATAGCAAAGAAAGGAGAAGCTTTAACCCAATTAGCAACATAGTGTGCATCATGTACAACATGATTAGTTTCATGATTTGCGTATAGCGATGAACCAAAAAATTCTTCCCAGTGATCGCCAAAGAAATCTTCATACCAGATCATTCCAGAAAAAACTGCCCCTAGAGCTAGGACAGCTAGTGGGAGTATCATTACAAGTGGACTCTCATGTGCATGATCATGTGTGTGTGAATTGCCCCGGGCTTTTCCATAGAAGGTAAGAAATATTAGGCGCCATGAATAAAAACTTGTCATCGCAGCAGCTACAACTAACATAACAAATGCATATTGTCCGACACCAGTTCCTGCCCCATAAGCACTTTCTATTATTGCATCTTTAGATAAAAATCCTGCAAACCCATAGTGCGTCAATGGTATGCCAACTCCAGTGATTGCAAGAGTTCCAATCATCATTGCCGCAAATGTGTATGGTATTTTCTTTCTAAGAGCCCCGTAGTTTCTCATATCTTGTTCATGATGCATTGCATGAATTACAGACCCCGCACCTAAAAACAGCATTGCCTTGAAAAATGCGTGTGTGAATAAGTGGAACATTGCAGCACCATAAGCACCCACACCTGCGGCAACAAACATATAACCCAATTGTGAACAAGTTGAGTATGCAATAACACGCTTAATATCATTTTGGACCAACCCAACTGTTGCTGCAAAAAATGCCGTTGTTGCACCAATTAAAACAATAAAATTTGGAGTAAATGTTGCATATTCCATTAATGGAGAAAGCCGGCATACCATGAATACACCCGCTGTTACCATGGTTGCAGCATGGATTAGTGCAGATACAGGTGTTGGTCCCTCCATCGCATCAGGCAACCAGGTATGTAGCATCAACTGTGCAGATTTACCCATTGCGCCAATAAACAATAGCATTGTGATTACTTCTAGAGCATTTAATTGCCATGATAAAAATTGGAATGAAGTTTTACTTAATTCTTTAGCATTATGTGGATCTAGAACCTCAGAAAAATTTATACTTCCTGATAAGTAAAACAATCCAAATATACCTAATGCAAAACCAAAGTCACCAACTCTATTTACAATAAATGCTTTCATAGCTGCAGCACCAGCGGAAGGTTTACGATAATAAAATCCAATAAGAAGATAGGATGCAACACCGACACCTTCCCATCCAAAAAACATTTGCAATAAATTATCCGACGTTACCAGCATCAACATAGCAAATGTAAAGAACGACAAATAAGCAAAGAAGCGGGGTTTATAGCTTTCACCTTGTTTCCATTGTGGATCTTTATCCATGTATCCCCAAGAATATAAATGAACTAATGCAGAAACAGTATTAATGACAACTAACATTATGGCAGTTAATCGATCCATTCGAATGGCCCAATCAGCTGATAAGCTTCCACTTTCTATAAAACGGAAAAGAGAAATTGTATGGCCATCACCATGAAAATTAATGAATACAACCCAAGATAATATTGCAGATATGAAAAGAGCTCCAGTTGACACCATCATGGATATTTTTTCACCCAAAATACGATGACCAAACCCACAAATGATGGAACCGACTAGCGGGGCGAATAATAAAACAATTTCCATGAGTTAGCCTTTCATCACATTAATATCTTCTACAGCTATGGTTCCTCGAACCCTGAAGAAGCAGACTAGAATTGCTAATCCAATTGCTGCCTCTGCGGCGGCAACAGTCAAAATAAACAGTGTAAATACCTGTCCAGCTAAGTCATTTAAATGCGTAGAAAAGGCTACAAAATTTATATTTACAGCCAATAACATTAATTCTATCGACATGAGTATAACAATAACATTTTTACGATTTAAAAATATTCCAAAAATTCCAATAACAAACAATAAAGCTGCAACCGTTAAGTAGTGTTCAACTGATATCATAATCCCTGCCCCGGCTTAACCGTTATAACTTCCATTGCATCGGCTGGATCACGCTGCATTTGATCTACAACGCTTTGCCTTTTAACATCTGTGCGGTGACGAAGTGTTAAAACAATTGCCCCAATCATTGCTGTTAAGAGAATTAAGCCCGCGATTTGAAATAAATAAATATAATCACTGTAAAGTATTTGGCCTAGTGCCAATGTATTATGGGTTGTATCGATGGGTGGAGTGGGAGATTGTAGCAAACTCCCAGCTTCAGGAGCAACCTTCCAGTGGCTAATAACAAGACCAAGTTCCATTAAGAGAACTAATCCTATTGATGAGCCAATCAAAAAGTATTTCTGCATACCCGATTTCAATTCAACAAAATCAACGTCTAACATCATCACAACAAATAAGAAAAGTACAGCTACGGCACCGACGTAAACAATTGCTAGAAGCATAGCAACAAACTCAGCACCCATTAAAACAAACATAGATGCAGCCGAAAAAAATGTAAGGATAAGCCATAAAACTGAATGGACAGGATTACGCGCAACCACAACAAACAGTGCGGACATTACGGCCGTAATCGAAAAAAGATAAAATGCGAATAAAGTAATGGTCATTATTATTCCTAGCGATATGGTGCATCAAGTTCTAAATTGCGAGATATTTCAGCTTCCCAACGATCTCCATTGGAAAGTAATTTATTCTTATTGTAGAAGAGTTCTTCACGTGTTTCAGTTGCAAATTCAAAATTTGGCCCTTCTACTATAGCATCTACAGGACATGCTTCTTGGCAAAAGCCGCAATAAATACATTTAGTCATGTCGATGTCATAACGAGTGGTTCTTCGAGATCCATCTTCACGTGGCTCTGCATCGATTGTTATAGCTTGAGCAGGACAAACTGCTTCACATAATTTACAAGCAATACATCTTTCTTCACCATTAGCATATCTACGTAGTGCATGCTCACCTCTAAAACGAGGTGACAATGGACCTTTTTCGTGTGGATAATTTAAAGTTGCCTTTGGTTTAAAGAAATACTTAAGGCCTAGCTTCATGCCAATAAAAAAGTCCGCTAATAAAAAATATTTCCCAGCACGTACATAGTCAAATGACATTTTGATCTCCTCAGCGTTCTTCTCTAAAACATGTCATGCTTTTTATGAGTTAGCGCGACAGTGCCGTAATTATATAAATTCAAGCTTTCTTCAACAAAAAAGCACTCAATATTAACAAACTTTAGTAATTATTTAACAAAAATTCAGTCAAAATCATCAATAGTAAAATTGTTAGTAGTTTTATTCATTTTAATTCCGCATCAACCACCAATTGTCCAGCGTGCATAAGCACCTCCAAAAGCACCGTATTGAGCAAGAAAAGCAACAATTACGACCCAAACAAGTGAAAATGGCAAGAATACTTTCCAGCCTAACCTCATTAACTGATCATAGCGATACCGTGGGGTTATAGCTTTAACCATAGCAAATAAGAAAAAGAAGAAACCCATTTTAAGAACCATCCAAAGAGCACCATGACCTAAAAATGGTATATATTCTATCCATGCATCTGGAAGTGGCGATAACCACCCACCAAAGAATAATATTGTAGTAAGTGCACACATCAACCAAATTGCAATATATTCTCCTGCCATAAATAATAAAAATGGTGTTGAAGAATACTCGACTTGATAACCTGCAACAAGTTCAGATTCTGCTTCAGGCAAATCAAAAGGTGGTCTATTAGTTTCAGCTAGAGCCGATATGAAAAACAAAAAAACCATCGGTAAATGTGGTAACCAATACCAGTTCAGCAATCCATAAGATCCAGATTGAGCCTCAACAATATTTATAAAACTTAATGAGCCCGTTGAAATAATAATACCTATGATTATGAAGCCAATTGAAACTTCATATGAAATCATTTGGGCTGCTGAGCGCAATGACCCAAGGAACGGATATTTGGAGTTGGAGGCCCAACCTCCCATTATAACTCCGTAAACCTCTAATGAAGACACCGCAAATACATACAATACAGCAACATTAAGGTCAGCGAGGATCCATCTGCCATTAAATGGTATTACCGCCCATGCTATAGCAGCAAGTATGAATGAGACTAATGGAGCTAAAAAGAAGACTGTCTTATCTGCACCAGCAGGAACGACAACTTCTTTCACAACATATTTCAATGCATCTGCTATGGTTTGCAATATACCCCATGGACCAACCACATTAGGGCCACGTCGCATTTGCACTGCTCCCCAAATTTTTCTATCACCGTATACCAATAGTAATAAGCTAATCATTACAAATCCAAGAACCAGTAAAGTTTGCCCTAAAACAGTTAAGAATATACCCAAATTAGTTTGGAAAAAATCCATTTTTAAACCCTCTATTCAGCGGCAACGGCCAAAGCGGCGCGTTCTTTTGTGTTTTTTGATAATTCAGCCATAACTTCTGAAGCCCTTGCTATCGGATTAGTCAAATAATGATCGGAAATAGCATATTTAAATGTGGCATCACCCAACTTAGTTACTTTAAGAGCTTTTCCTGAATTTTCTGTAACTTGATCAAAGTTATTTATTTCAGGAAATTCTTTAAACAATTCAGCTCTCAAAGAATTTAGGTTATCAAAAGGTAATTTAACGCCTAAAACTGATGATAATGCTCGCAATATTGCCCAATTTTCTTTTGCCTGACCAGGAGGAAAACTAGCTCTTTCAGCCATTTGAACCCGACCTTCTGTATTTACAAAAATACCACTTTCTTCAGTATATGCAGCAGAAGGTAAAATGACATTCGCTCCGTGCGCGCCACGATCCCCATGTGAACCTTGATATACAACGAACACATTCTCATTAGGAAGCTGTATTTCATCTGCCCCTAGGTTAAAAACAACATCAGCACCTTTTAATGCAGCATTAATTCCACCTTTTGTATTAAATCCAATATCCATGCCTCCAACGCGTGCAGCAGAAGTATGTAAAATCAGTAATTTTGAATTTGTTTTCTTTGCTAGATTTTGCACAGATGCTAAAACTGCTTCACCATCAGCTTCACATAATGCACCTTGGCCAAGTACAATAATAGATTTTTTTTCTGACAAACTATTTGAAATCTCATCAGCTAATAATAAATCCAATGATTTTCGATCATTACCGATGTGATCGTAAGAATATGTTAAATCGATTGGTTCACCAATTAATTTTATGTTAGCACCATTCATATATGCTTTTCTAATTCTTGCATTTAAAACAGGTGCTTCGCTTCTAGGATTAGTTCCAATTAGATAAATTGTTTCTGCATCATCGATATCAGTTATTTTTGCAGTCCCCACATATGCTGCCCTATTGTCAATTGGCAGCTTAGCGTCATCCACTCGACACTCTGTAATACCACCCAGATCTTTGACCATTTTCTTAAGCGCATACATTGCTTCAACAGATACTAAATCGCCTGCAATTGCTGCAATTTTTTTACCGTCCAATGCTTTATTAATTGTGGAAAAAGCTTCGTCCCAGGTCGCAGGTTTTAATTTCCCACCCTTACGAACATACGGCTGATCAAGTCGCTGACGGCGTAAACCATCCCAAACAAATCTAGTTTTATCTGAAATCCATTCTTCGTTTACATCATCGTGATTTCTTGGAAGAATTCGCATAACCTCGCGGCCTTTTGTATCAACACGAATATTTGATCCCAAGGCATCCATTACATCAATGGTTTCCGTTTTCATTAGTTCCCAAGGACGAGCAGTAAATGCGTAAGGCTTTGAAGTTAATGCGCCAACTGGACACAAGTCAATTATATTTCCTTGCAATTCACTATCTAAAGTTTCGTTAAGATATGATGTAATTTCAGAATCTTCACCACGACCTGTTTGACCCATCTGGGTGATACCAGCAACTTCTGTAGTGAAACGCACACATCTTGTACATGAAATGCATCGCGTCATTGTAGTTTCTACTAGAGGGCCCAAATCAAGGTTATCTACCGCACGCTTAGGCTCCCTAAAGCGTGAAAAATCTACGCCATATGCCATTGCTTGATCCTGGAGGTCACATTCACCACCCTGGTCACAGATTGGGCAGTCTAATGGATGATTAATTAATAAAAACTCCATGACACCTTCACGGGCCTTTTTTACCATTGGTGAGGTTGTTTTGATTTCTGGCAGTTCACCATTACGCCCACCTCGAACATCGCGTACTTGCATTGCACATGATGCTGCAGGTTTAGGAGGACCACCAACGACTTCGACCAAACACATTCTACAATTACCAGCAATTGTTAGTCGCTCATGATAACAAAATCTTGGAATTTCAACATCTGCAACTTCACAAGCTTGAAGGAGTGTCATAGCCCCATCAACTTCAACTTCTTGCCCATCAATAATGATTTTTCTTAGATCAGACATGTGCCTAATTCATCCTTAGTAGTTTGCCAATTTGGCTTTTGTTAACAATTTCCTCTTTGCCAAGCTCACAAAGAGAATTACTTTTTCTTGGGTTTATTCCTAATGAAAGAAAATATTTATTTACTCTTGATCTTAATATTTCTTTTTCAGCATCATTATCTATAAATTCACGTGTTTCTTTCATTGTGAAGCCAGCGTCTGTTGCATGGCCCATGAGACTCCAAACATAACTTATTCCGACCAAAGTATTTGCTTTTATAAAGGAACAGTTTTTCCTAATACCATGAGCAATTCCAATATTAAATAAACCCCTATTTATTGTGGCGACATCCCATAGAGCTGATTGTGAAAAAGCACTCACAGGATATATCATTATAAATCCAAATAATGTAAATGTCGCCAAACGCATTCATAAATCCTTTTTATTCTGCAGCAAATTGTGAAACTCGGCCATTACGTTTATGTTTAATACGGTCTTCAATTTCATCCCTAAAGTGACGTATTAATCCTTGAATAGGCCATGCAGCAGCATCACCTAAAGCACATATTGTATGACCTTCAACTTGCTTGGTGACATCTAACAACATATCAATTTCATCTGGTTCAGCATCACCTTTAACCAATCTATCCATTACACGCATCATCCAGCCTGTACCTTCTCTGCATGGAGTACACTGACCACAGCTTTCATGTTTATAAAATTTTGATAATCTCCATATTGCTTTTATGATATCAGTATTTTGATCCATAACAATAACTGCTGCTGTTCCTAATCCAGACCTTTGCTCCCTCAACCAATCAAAATCCATTATGGCATCACTGCAAATATCTGCTGGCAACAACGGCACTGAAGACCCGCCTGGTATAACCGCTTTTAGATTTTTCCATCCACCACGAACACCGCCACAATGCCGATCTAAAAGCTCCTGAAGGGGGATAGACATGGCCTCTTCTACAACACAGGGATTGTTAACATGACCGGATATGGCAAATAACTTTGTCCCATAATTGTTTTCACGGCCAAAGGATTTAAACCAGTCTCCTCCTCGGCGTAAAATTGTTGGAACAACAGCAATTGACTCAACATTATTAACAGTAGTCGGGCAGCCGTACAAACCAGCTCCAGCAGGAAATGGAGGTTTCATTCGAGGCATACCTTTTTTACCTTCAAGGCTTTCAAGTAAAGCTGTCTCTTCACCACAGATATAAGCACCAGCTCCATGATGCAGATAAATATCAAAATCCCAGCCTGATTTAGCAGCATTTTTCCCTAGCAAGCCTGCATCATAACACTCATCTATTGCCAGTTGAAGTGCTTCACGTTCTCGAATAAATTCACCACGGATATAAATATAGCAAGCGTTTGAGCTCATCGCAAATGATGCAATTAACGCACCTTCAATCAGAGCATGTGGATCATTTCTCATTATTTCACGATCTTTACATGTTCCAGGCTCGGACTCATCGGCGTTAATTACTAGATACGCTGGGCGGCCATCAGACTCTTTAGGCATAAAAGACCATTTCAAACCTGTTGGAAAACCTGCTCCGCCGCGTCCACGCAAACCAGAGTTTTTCATTTCATCAATAATCCAGTCATGCCCATTTTTAATAATTTTAGCCGTTTCAGACCAATGCCCACGAGATTGGGCACCTCTCAATGATCGGTCATGCATGCCGTAAAGATTAGTAAAGATGCGATCTTCGTCTTTTAACATCAGTTTATAACTTTCTTAGTCATTGGCGCCTGAGCCAAACTCTTATTAATACCATCAGAGACCAGGCAAATGCCGCTAATGCAAAAAAATCCAAAAGAAACACATAGCGTGCCTCTAATCCAATAAGACCACCAGCCCATTGTAAAGCCATCCATATAACCATCGTAATTAGAATAACTACAGAGGCTAATCGCGTTTGGCTTCGACTTTTTGTGTCAACGAGCTTCAAATATGGTCTCCAATTCTAATCGGGCCTTTCAGCCCAATCTTATTTTTTTTAATACTATGTTACTATTTTTTAGCAGTTGATTTTTTTTGTTTTTTAGCCGCTGGCTTCTTGGCTGCTGCTGCTTTAGCCGCTGGCTTCTTAGCTGCTGCTGCTTTAGCCGCTGGCTTCTTAGCTGCTGCTGCTTTAGCCGCTGGCTTCTTAGCTGCTGCTGTTTTAGCCGCTGGCTTCTTGGCTGCTGCTGTTTTAGCCGCTGGCTTCTTAGCTGCTGCTGCTTTAGCCGCTGGCTTCTTAGCTGCTGCTGCTTTAGCTACAACTTTAGTTTCATTTACAACTGGTGCATTTGCACCGAATATTTTTTGTAATGCCCATCCCAATACTAAGAAAATACTAAGTGAAATCAAAACAGCAGGAGCCGTTTCCATTCCGGAAACTAGTTTTGAACCAATAAAAACACTTGCTATAGCGGATACCAACCACCAAATTGGTGAACTCGGGTTTGTTTGGTTATTATTTTCTTTTTTTGTCATTTCAATACTTTCCTATTTTTGAGCCTACGATTGTGTAGAACTTGATTTAGTTGACTTTTTTTTAGCCAATAGTATAGGCACTTCATTACCTTGAATCCGTTTAATAGTATCTCCATATTCAAGAGCGCGTGAAACTGATGAGTTTGTTTCATATTTACCTGAATTAAAGTCACTCAAAGTTGTTAAACCTGAGAGTGGTTCTGAAGCATAACGTCCATTTTGCGGGCCTGGAGTAGGCACCTCACCTTTTAATAATTGATTTAAGATATTTCTAAAACTTGCTTCAGTTAAATCTTCATAAAAATCTTTACCAATTTGTGCCATAGGAGCGTTCGCACAAGCTCCTAAACATTCTACTTCTTCCCAGCTTAATTTTCCATCTTCTGACAACTCGTGGGGTTTTTCAGATATTATTTCTTTACAGATTCCAATTAAATCCTCCGCACCACAAATCATGCAAGATAAAGTACCACACACTTGTATGTGAGCGACCGAACCAACTGGGGCTAATTGAAACATAAAATAAAATGAGGCAACTTCCAAAACTCTAATAAATGGCATTTCAAGCAACTCACCAACAGCTTCAATTGCAGGCTTTGACAACCAACCTTCTTGCTCCTGAGCACGCCATAAAATTGGTATGACCGCAGATGCTTGACGACCAGAAGGGTATTTTTTCATTTGATTTTGAGCCCACTTCAGGTTTTCGTCTGAAAAAGTAAAGCTATCTGGCTGAGTTGTATGAAGTCGGCGTATAGACATTATCGGTCAATCTCTCCAAATACGACATCTAATGTGCCGATTATTGCGGCAACATCAGCAAGCTGGTGGCCCTTACATAAATGGTCCATTGCTGCCAGATGCAGATATCCTGGAGCACGGATTTTAGTTTTATATGGTTTATTTGATCCATCAGATACTAGAAATACACCAAATTCACCTTTTGGGGCCTCTACAGCAACATAAACTTCTCCCTCAGGAACTTTGAAACCCTCCGTGTAAAGTTTAAAATGATGGATTAACGATTCCATGGACGTTTTCATGTCTGATCTATTTGGAGGGGTCAATTTACCTCGTGCAAGTACATCACCTGTGGTGCTTTCGAGTTTATGAATAGCTTGTTGAATTATTTTTAGACTTTCACGCATTTCTTGCATACGACACAAATAACGATCATAACAATCACCATTTTTTCCAACAGGAATATCAAATTCAAATTCGTCATAACATTCGTATGGCTGTGCTCTTCGTAAATCCCATGCCATGCCAGATCCACGAACCATAACACCCGAAAATCCCCAATCCAATGCTTCCTGTTCAGAAACAATGGCAATATCTACATTTCGCTGTTTGAAAATTCTATTTTCTGTAAGCAAACCATCGATATCTGCTAAAACTTGGGGAAACTCCATGGTCCATGCCATTATATCATCTAAAAGATCCTGGGGTAAATCTTGGTGGACCCCACCTGGCCGAAAGTATGCAGCATGCAATCTTGCACCAGATGCTCTTTCATAGAAAACCATTAGTTTTTCTCGTTCTTCAAAACCCCACAAAGGTGGAGTTAAAGCACCAACATCCATAGCTTGAGTAGTGACATTTAGTATATGGCTGAGGATACGACCAATCTCACAATACAATATGCGTATTAATGAAGCGCGTCTTGGAACTTCAATACCAGATAATTTTTCAATAGCTAAGCACCATGCATGCTCTTGATTCATTGGGGCAACATAGTCTAATCGATCAAAATATGGTAAATTCTGTAGATATGTTCTACTTTCCATTAGCTTTTCAGTACCACGATGTAGAAGACCTATATGTGGATCACATCTTTCAACTATTTCGCCGTCAAGCTCCAAAACTAATCGTAAAACACCATGCGCTGCTGGATGTTGTGGGCCAAAATTTATATTAAAATTTCGAATTCTTTGTTCACCAGTTTGAACATCATTAAAACTACCATCAGCCATTATTTTGCCTCCACCTTGTCATCTCCGGGTAGAATGTATTGAGCCCCTTCCCAAGGTGACATAAAATCAAACTGTCGGTATTCTTGTGTCAATGTAACTGGTTCATAAACAACCCTTTTGCCAACTTCATCATACCGCAATTCTGTATAACCAGTTGTCGGGAAATCTTTACGCAATGGGTGACCACGAAAACCATAATCAGTTAAAATTCTTCGCAAATCAGGATGCCCAGAAAAAAGAACTCCATACATATCAAAAACTTCGCGTTCAAACCAATTAGCCCCCGGGTGAATTTCACATATTGAAGGAACCATTCCATCTTCAGAAACCTGCAATTTCAGACGAATACGCATATTCGTATACATTGACAAAAAATGATAAACCATTTCAAATCGATTTTTCCTAGAAGGATAATCTATTGCTGTGATGTCAATAAGAGTTGAGAACCTCATAGCTGAATTTGTTTTCAAAAACTCAACAACAGTGACAATCTTTTCTAATTTTACATTTAAAACCAGCTCACCAAAATCATTTACACCAGATGCGGTTACGGCATTTGGTAGTTTTGAAGCAATTACTTCGCCTAAGTCTGTTAAAGTGTTTGACATTGGGTTATCTCACTATTGTGCCTGTGCGGCGCATTTTTCTTTGCAGCTGCAAAATTCCATATAACAGTGCTTCGGCTGTTGGAGGACAACCTGGAACATAAATATCCACAGGAACAATTCTGTCACATCCGCGCACAACTGAATATGAGTAATGATAGTAACCGCCACCATTCGCGCATGAACCCATAGAAATCACATAACGTGGCTCAGGCATTTGGTCATAGACTTTGCGCAAAGCTGGAGCCATTTTATTGGTCAAAGTTCCTGCAACAATCATAAGATCTGACTGACGAGGTGATGCTCTAGGAGCAGTGCCAAATCTTTCCAAATCATATCTTGGCATTGCACTGTGCATCATCTCAACAGCACAACAAGCAAGCCCAAAGGTCATCCAGTGCAATGAACCTGTTCTTGCCCAATTTATGATATCTTCAGCACTAGTTAGCAGAAATCCTTTGTCTTGCAGTTCACGGTTAAGTGCACTTGTTGCCAATTCTTTATTAGCACCCGCTGTATTGAGAGAAGTACTTACTCCCATTCCAGAGCTCCCTTTTTCCATTCATAGGCAAAACCTATTGTCAAAACTACTAAGAAAATCATCATGGACCAAAAACCTAACATACCTTGATATTGAAAAGAGGTAGCCCAAGGAAATAAAAATGCAACTTCAAGATCGAATATTATAAAAAGAATCGACACAAGATAAAATCTTACATCAAATTTCATTCGAGCATCATCAAAGGCATTAAACCCACATTCATATGCGGAAGTTTTTTCAGCATCTGGATTTCTAACAGCTACTATAATTGCAGCTAATATAAGGACTAGACCTAAGCCTGCAGCAACTCCTAAAAAAACGAGTATAGGTAAATAATTCATAAGCAAATCTTGCACGGCATTCCCCTGGAAGGTTAACAGCTATCTCTAAATTTGCCGTTTCATACCCTTAGTGTCCGGTGGCGTCAATAAATTCAGGATAAAAAAGAATATTTAAAATGGTTATTATGCGAAAATTTTAGCATCAGTTCTTTAAACAAATTCAATCTTAATAAATTATCAAAAAATATTAACTCTCAAGTACTTGATAGGAAGTAATCTTTTTGACTTCTTCTTTGATTATTTGACAAATTGTATCACAATCTTCCAAACTGAATGTCAATGGAATTCGCATGTCTAATAAGACCGATAAAATTTTGTCAGTTTCTGGCAAATTCTGTTTATCAACATATCTCCAACTGTCATGTTTCGATGTAAACCCAACTGGAATGGAAGCTCCAAACCACTTTAATTGCACACCTCTTAAATCGCATCCTAACACAAAATCCTTTATTTGATTTTGTGTGAATTTTGGTAAACAAAACTGAAAGGACGATGCCACAAAATATTCTTTAGAAGGGCGTGATGTAAGGCTAATATCTTCAACTTGATTTAAACCAATTTCTAAAGCGCGATACCTTTTATTCCATCGCTCAGCTTGTATTGATAAATCTGCAAGTTGTGGCCGTAAAATTGCAGCTCTTAAATTGTCCATTCTACCAGAGCAATTTGGAGTATCCAATCGAACATTCTCAAAAGCTTCAACAGGAGCACCGGCCAAATGACTTTCATAGAGCATATATGATCCTGACAGCATTGTAGCTTTAGCCATTATTTCAGCATCATCAGTTACAAGAAAACCACCTTCTCCAGAGTTTATATGTTTAAATGTTTGTGTTGAAAAACAGCCAACAACTCCTGAGCGACCACTTGGAACACCGTTCCAATTAGCCCCCATTGTGTGTGCACAATCTTCAATAACTTTTATGCCAGCTTCATTAGTAATGGATATGAGAGCTTCCATATCTACCAAGTGGCCTCGCATATGGCTTAACATCAAAAATTTTGCATTAGTTGATTTTATTTTCTTTTTTAAATCATCTAAATCCAAGACAAGGTTTTTTGTTATCTCAACGAAAACTGGTCGACCTCCTGCACCCTGAATTGCACCTGGAACTGGTGCCAAAGTAAATGCATTTGTTAAAACAATATCATTTTTTTGGATGCCAGATGCACGCAAAGCAGTAGTAAGAGCATATCCACCTGAAGCAACTGCCAAACAATATTTAGCATCACAAGAATCAGCAAACTCTTTCTCTAACAAAACCGTTTCAGCAGTTTCACCTGCTACGACATTGTAGCGATGCAATCTACCATGTCGCATCACTGCAATTGCTGCTTGAATTGCTTTTTCTGGGATAGCCTCTTGTTGGGTAAAACTACCTGTAAATTTTAAAACCATGGTTGCCTCTTTAAAATTATATTCTCTTATTAAATATTAATTCACATCTTTTTAAAGGATAGTATCAATTAAATCAGGTAAATCGAAATATGCATCCAGCATTGCCGAAGGTTTCATATCTTCAACACCACTTCCTTCGGGCCCAAAAGAAACTAAGATGCATGGCAAATTAGCATTTTTTGCAGTATTATAATCAGTGGCAGTATCTCCTATTAAAATAGCCTTTGTTCTACTTCCACCCATCCAATCAATTGTTGTCCAAAGGTGCAGCGGATTTGGCTTACGAATAGACAAGGTGTCTGCACCTAGCATAGCTAAAAAATAGTCTCTTATGCCAAGGCTTTTTAATAATTTTTCTGCTAAAAATTCTGGCTTATTAGTACAAACTCCCAATAAGTAACCCCTTTTTTTTAGCTCCAATAATGCTTCGATAACACCTTCGTATAATACTGTATGCACATCAATATTATTTTCATAATGTTTTAATAAAAATGAATATTGCTCATCTATTATACTTTCATCAAAACGATTTGCCCTTTCAAGTCCAAGCTTGAGCATGGCTCGCCCACCTTTGAATGCAACTGAAGCATCTTTAATAGGATCTAACATTTCTTTCAGTCCAAGCGCTTCAAAACAAGCATTAGCAGCAGAAATTAAATCTTTACTAGTATCAGCAAGGGTGCCATCAAGATCAAAAACCACACTTTTCATTAAAAAATCCTCATAGACTAGGTTTCAAATAATTTAGTAACAAATTGAAATACATTTTGAATACTTATCCCCTTTTGCAACATTAAAGAAACCTATAGTAAAGAGAAAAAATAGGTACAATCATTATGCAATCTGTTGTCATCATATTATCCGCCGGCATGGGCACACGAATGCAGTCAGACTTACCAAAAGTATTACATAACGTTGCGTGTGAACCACTTCTTATACATTCAATGCGAACAGCATCTCAAATTGATGCGCATAAAACAATAGTTGTTACTGGACATGGGGCGAAAGACGTTGCGAAAGTGGCAACAACTTTTGATCCGAGTGCTGAAATAGTCAATCAATATGAGCAATTTGGAACTGCACATGCTGTAGATCAAACACGCAATGCATTATTAAATTTTGATGGCGAAGTATTTATTCTTTATGGAGATACACCCTTTATTGAACCAAGCACTCTTCTTAGAATGTCAAAAGAACGGAACGATGGAGCAAAAGTCGTTGTCCTGGGATTTAACACAAAAAGAAAGAATAGTTATGGCCGACTAATCATTTCATCTGACGGATCACTTGAAGAAATAGTTGAATATAAAGATGCTAATACTGATCAAAGAAAAATAAGCTTTTGCAACTCAGGTGTGATTTGCACTGACAGCAAACTTTTATTTAATCTAATTGGTGAAGTAGAAAATAATAATGCTAATAATGAATACTATTTAACGGACATAGTAAAATTAGCAAAAAATAAAAATTTAAAATGCGCTGCAGTTGAGTGTGCTGAAAATGAAGCAATGGGCATAAATTCTAAAGTGGAACTAGCAAATGCTGAAACTTACTTTCAAACAAGAAAAAGAATAGAAATGATGCTTAATGGAGTAACGTTAATTGCTCCAGAAACTGTTTGGTTTGCTGCCGATACAGTTGTGGGACGAGATACTATAATTGAACAAAATGTTATCTTTGGCCCAGAAGCCACCGTTGAAAGCCATGCACTTATAAAATCGTTTAGTCATATTGAAGGCGCACATATATCAAAAGGAGCAATAGTTGGTCCTTTTGCTCGGTTACGCCCTGGAGCTGAACTTGCAAATAATTCCAAGGTAGGTAACTTTTGCGAAGTGAAAAAATCACAAGTTGGTGAAGGCGCTAAAATAAACCACTTATCGTACATAGGCGATACTAAAATTGGGGATAATGCAAATATTGGCGCAGGCACTATTACCTGTAACTATGATGGTGTTTCAAAACATTTTACAGAGATTGGTGAAAGTGCATTTATAGGTTCTAATAATTCTTTAGTTGCACCTGTCCGCGTTGGGGACAAAGCAATGACTGCTTCTGGATCAGTCATAACAAAAGACGTCCCAAATGGAGATTTAGGCATTGCTCGTGCCCCACAGGACAATAAAAAAGGCTTTGCTGTTAAATTTTTCAAACGGCTAAAAGCAATTAAACTTGCTAATAAAAAGGATCTATAAATGTGTGGCATTGTTGGCATATTAGGTAATCATGAAGCATCACCAATACTTGTTGATGCACTGAAAAGACTAGAATACCGTGGTTATGACAGCTCTGGCATTGCAACAATCAACGATGGAGTGCTGGAGCGGCGGCGTGAAATAGGCAAACTAGTAAATCTGGCAGATAAGCTTGTACACCAACCCCTAAAAGGCAAAATTGGTATTGGCCACACAAGATGGGCAACTCATGGTAGTCCAACTTTGGCAAACGCTCATCCTCAAAAAACTGGCAAAGTTGCAGTTGTACACAATGGTATTATCGAAAACTTCAAAAAGCTACGCGATGAATTAATTTCAAATGGCGCCAATTTTCAATCAGAAACAGATACAGAAACAATTGCTCAACTATGCATGAGCTTTATTGATGGAGGTGATGATCCTAAAATTGCCGCAAAAAAAACATTAGCCCGATTAGAGGGTGCATATGCATTATGTTTCCTATTTCATGGTTACGATAATTTATTAATTGCTGCTAGAAAAGGCTCACCTTTAGCAATTGGCCATGGAAACGGAGAAATGTTTGTTGGATCAGATGCCATTGCTTTAGCTCCAATGACTAATCAAGTTACTTACTTAGAAGAAGGCGATTGGGCAGTAATCACCAGGGAATCCCTGGAAATTCGTGATACCAATGGAACAAAAATCAAAAGATCAAAACAGACTTTAGATTTAAACACGCAAAATGTTGCCAAGGGAAATCACAAACATTTCATGGCAAAAGAAATTGCCGAACAACCCTCCGTATTAGCAGACGCAATTCAACACAATTTAAATACCAGTCGTGACAAATTAGAAATTTCGGATTTGGAATTGGATTTTAAAAATATTAATCGAATTACTTTAGTAGCATGTGGAACAGCTTTTTTAGCATGTAATGTTGCAAAGTATTGGTTTGAAAAAATTGCACGTATTTCTATTGACTTGGATGTTGCATCTGAATTCCGTTACAGGGAACCGCCTGTGGAAAAAAACAATTTAGCAATTTTTGTAAGTCAATCTGGTGAGACTGCAGATACTCTTGCAGCACTTCGTTATTGTAACAAAAATAAAATGAAAACACTTGGAATTGTAAATGTTGATGAAAGTACGATTGCACGTGAAGCCTCCATGTCGATGCAAATTCACGCAGGGCCAGAAATTGGCGTTGCTTCGACCAAAGCATTTTCTTGTCAATTAAGCATACTTTATTTTCTAGTGATTAAAGCTGCTAAAGAGAAAGATATCATAGACAACAATCAAGAAGCAGAATTAGTAAAATCAATTTTACAATTGCCTTCAATAATTGTTGACGCATTGTCCTTAGAATCTGAAATTAAACTTGCCGCGCAAGAGCTATCAAAAGCATCTAACGCAATATTTTTAGGTAGGGGTGCAATGTACCCATTAGCCTTAGAAGGCGCTTTAAAGTTAAAAGAAATTAGCTATATTCACGCTGAAGGCTACGCTAGTGGAGAGTTAAAGCACGGGCCTATTGCTCTTGTGGACGAAAACATGCCTGTAATTGTATTAGCACCAAAAGATGAATTATTTGATAAAACTGTTTCTAATATGCATGAGGTTATGGCTCGTGGTGGCAAAGTTTTACTTATCACTGATACTGAAGGTGCATCTGAAGCTCAAGAAGGTACATGGAAAACTATTATTATGCCAAAGATATCAAATGATTTAGCACCAATATTATATTCTATTCCTGCACAATTATTGGCTTATCATACCGCTGTATCTAAAGGGACTGACGTCGATCAACCAAGGAACCTTGCGAAATCTGTAACAGTTGAGTAAGCACAACAATGAAAACCAGAGCAATTTTTAGTTGAAGTTAAAAGTTTAACTTTAGAATATTCTCTTTCTGAATTATTTTGACACACAAAGCAAAGAAGATGAAATGATTTCATTCACTGACGCAGTAAAGCAGCTGCATGCGAAAGCTAATCCAAAAAAAGCTGCTGAAATGAAAAATTCAATTAAAATTGATCGAGTTTACCTTGGAATATCAAACCAAGAGCTTAATAATACTTATAAAGGTTGGCGCGCCAGTACTAGTACTGATGATAGAATAAGATTAGCTGCTGATCTTTGGGATTCAAACATATATGAAGCAAGAATAGTTGCAGCTAAATTGCTCACACAAGCTCGAATTAAGAACGACGAACTGGTGTGGGAAGAAATTGTCAGATGGATACCTAAACTAGACCATCAAACCATTGCGGATCAAGTATGTAGTGCTGGATCAAGGCGATTAAAAGAAAATCCAACAAGATTAAATCAGGTTTCAAATTGGGTAAAAGATGAAAACATATGGATGAGGCAATCAGTTTTAACACTCACAATGCAATGGACAAAATTAAATAATCCAAAAATAGCTGAACTAAGACAAAGAAATCAAATATTATCGTGGGCTGGAGAACTATCAAATGATAAAGAGTGGCTAATCCAAAAGGCTTTAGCAAATTGGTTATCAAGCTTATCAAAACATGATACTCCTGCAGTATTATTATTCCTTGAGACACATGGGGCCAAAATGAAACCATTTGCTATTAATGAGGCCTGTAAATTTTTATAATCCCTATTGAAACAAACAATATCTGAGAATAGCGTATTAATATGAACAATATACCTAAACTAATTGACCCATTCAACCGTGCCATAACATATCTTCGAGTGTCGGTAACTGATCGGTGTGATTTTAGGTGTGTTTATTGTATGTCTGAAAATATGAATTTTCTACCAAAAGCAGATTTATTGACACTAGAAGAACTTGATAAGATGTGCACTGCATTTATTTCTCAAGGAGTCGAAAAATTACGTATAACCGGGGGTGAACCCTTGGTTCGAAGAAATATAATGGAGTTTTTCAATTCAATTTCGCGACACCTTAAGACTGGCGCGTTAAAAGAGCTTACTTTAACGACTAACGGGTCACAACTCCATCGCTTCGCCGAACAATTAGCAGAAATAGGCATTAAAAGAATAAACGTTTCTCTTGATACACTTAATGAAGAAAAGTTTTCTCAAATCACTCGATGGGGTCGATTAGTACAAGTATTAAAAGGCATTGACGCAGCATTGGCGGCTGGTATCAAAATAAAAATTAATACAGTGGCTCTTAAAGATTTTAATGAAGATGAGTTAGAGAAAATAGTAAAGTGGTGTGCTAATCGCAAAATGGACTTAACTTTTATTGAAGTTATGCCCATGGGAGATATAGGAAACGAGAATCGTCTTAATCAATACTGGCCTCTTTCTGATTTGCGAAAAAGGCTAACAAAAACTTGGACACTTAAAGATACCGATGAACAAACTGGCGGGCCAGCCAGGTATGTAAGAGTTTATGAAACAGGGCAAAAAATTGGCTTTATAACACCCATGACACATAATTTTTGTGAAAGCTGTAATAGAGTCAGATTAACATGTACTGGTGAATTGTATCAATGTTTAGGTCAAGAAGACCAGGTAGATTTGCGAAAAGTTTTACGTAAAAATTCCGAAATCGAACCATTGTTAGAAGCAATCCATAACGCAATATCTAAAAAGCCAAAAGGCCATGATTTTGATTATTCTAGACAATCAATTTCAGGGCAAATGTCTCGTCACATGAGCCATACAGGTGGGTAATTTTTAAATTGCATCAAAAAAAATAAAAGCTACCTGTATAATGAGAACAGTTATCACTAAGCTTTAAGGATAGTATTCTATGGTAAAAATTATTAAAACTGATGCCGAGTGGCGATTAAAGTTATCTGAACTTGCATATAAAGTAACGCGCAAACATGGAACTGAACGCCCATTTAGCAATGATAACTTTCCAAAAGTTAATGGGATATTTTTATGCGTATGCTGTAAAAATGCTCTTTTTGATAGCAATTCAAAGTTTGATAGTGGCACGGGTTGGCCATCATTTTTTGAGCCTATTAATCCAAACAACATTGAAGAAAAATCAGACCGAAGTTTATTTATGAAACGAACTGAGGTGCTGTGCTCTAAATGTGACGCTCATTTAGGTCATGTTTTCCCAGATGGTCCACTTCCAACTGGGTTAAGATATTGTATGAACGGTATAGCAATGGTATTTGAAGAAACTGAATAAAGACTTCTATTGGCCTAATAGTGTTCCAGCATCAGCATTACCTAAGTTGCCAAATATTTGTGACAAAATTCTGGGCCCTTTCACTGGCGCAGATGTTACCCTGCGACTCAACACGACAACTCTTCCATCTTCCAACGTAAATTTCTCAATATTTTCAACAAGATTTTTTTCATCAAAGGATACAACTATCATATCTCTTGATACAACTTTAGGTTCATAGAACAAGAAATTCTTAATTTTTGTTGAAATATAAAAAATAGCTCCATCTTCTAACACGCCAGAGCCTGATGGTGATCCAAGCAGTTCTGTGACTGAATTACGTGTGTCTTTACCAACCACAACACTTTTTAAATCAGTATCTAATGGCAAATATCCATGGTCTTTGTATATTGTGCTGCAACTTGCCAATAAAAAAGTAGAAAAAATTATAGTTTGGTATTTAAAAGCAAATTTTGACATTCGAGTTATTCATCCTTAATTGATCATTAGATCCAATACATCGTGTATCATACACATTTAATTGATTTGTAAAGTAACAACTAAAATAAGCAAAGGAATTCGCACAATGAGCGATATTTCAGAAAAATTGTCAATAAAATCTCATTTAATAGTAATGTCTCAACTATCACAGAATAGAATTCATAAATTTTCAATAAAGTTTGACAATAAAGACATGTTAGATTGTCAAAATTTATTAGACTTACGTAAAATATCTAAAGTTACTATTTCCGGCGAGATATCCGCAGAAGGTTCTCAAAACTGGTTATTAAATGCAAAAGTGGGAGCCAGTATTACTCAAGCGTGTGTGGTAACCACAGATGATGTGAATACAAGAATAGACCAAGATATTGTCAGACACTATTTTGCTGACCTAGAAACACACGAGGAAAACTTCTCAGGCGAAGAGGATTTAGACGCTGATGCAGAACACATACCTGATGAAATTAACCTCTTAGATATTACATTGGAGACGATAACTCTCAATATCAATGATTTTCCACGAAAGGATGGTATTGTAATTGAACCTGTGTTATCAGCTCCAGAAGGTGTAAAACCACTGACTGATGATGCAGTAAAACCTTTTGCTGGACTAGCTGGTTTAAGGGATAAATTAAAAGAGTAATATTTTTTCACAATAGGGCTTGCGAATTTGCATAATCTTTGTATTTTGCGGCTCTTTATATAAGCAGAGTCGTAGCCATTCAAATTGGCTAAAACTCTAGGTTCCACAAGGCGAAAGCCTTTTAATTCGAGGTAGTGACATGGCTGTCCCTAAAAGTAAAATTACCCGCTCACGTCGTGGAAACCGACGTTCACATGACACATTAGTGGCAGATAATCCAAATGAATGTGCAAATTGCGGCGAACTAAAGCGTCCACACCATGTATGTGGAGCATGCGGTCATTATGATGATCGTGAAGTTGTATCTGTGGCCGATGATATCGACCTAGACGACGACGCAGCATAAAATTAAGGACTGATCCACTATGAGCGATATCGCCAACAGGATCAGTCCGATTACATCTAATCACAAAAGTATTATTATTTCTGTCGATGCTATGGGCGGTGATAACGGACCTGCAGCAATTGTAGCGGGTATGGCAAACTCGGCAAAAACTAATGCCAATTTACGTTTCATAGTTAATGGTAACAAGACAATACTAAATCAGCTAATTTCAAAACGTAAAATTTTGAAAAATATTTGCGAAATTCGTCATTCTAAAGACATTATCAGTATGGATGATAAACCCACACACGCAATGCGAAATGGTAAAGAAAGTTCTATGTGGGGTACAATTGAAGCCGTAAAAAATAAAGATGCTCATGCAGCTGTTTCGTGTGGTAACACTGGTGCATTAATGGCAATCTCCACTATACGATTGAGAAAGTTACCTGGTGTTTATCGCCCAGCTATTGCCATTCTGTGGCCATCTTCAAATAGTCTTGGGTTTAATTTCATGTTAGATGTTGGTGCAGACATTCGAGCAGATGCTCCTGATTTATTAAAATATGCACTTATGGGTGCCTCATATGCTCGCAATGGCTTTGGATTAGTACGTCCTAGGGTTGGTTTACTAAATGTTGGTACAGAAGAACATAAGGGTCGCCTTGAGCTCAAAGAAGCAAATGATCTAATATCTGAAAGCGTGGAAAATGGTGAGTATGAATATGTAGGATTCGTTGAGGGAAATGACATTCCCTCAAATCGGGTTGATATCATAGTTACAGATGGCTTTACTGGAAATATAGCATTGAAAACTGGTGAAGGTACTGCCAGCATGATTGGTGCGGCAATGCGTGAAAGTTTTAAAGCAACATTTTTATCAAAACTGTGTGCAATATTTGCAATTGTTCCATTAAAAAGATTTAGTAAAAGAATTGATCCACGCCGAAAAAATGGTGGTGTATTTTTAGGCCTTAATGGCACTGTGGTAAAATCTCATGGAGCGGCTGATGCTACGGGAATAACTGCGGCTATAAACCTAGCAATACAGCTAGCAGAAATGAGTTTTAATGAAAAACTTGCCGCGCGGGTTGCATCTGCTGCAATTGGAAGCGATGGTAGCGAGAAACAATAAGAGATAAAACATGCCAACAATCAGAGCAGTTCCAATTGGAGTGGGCCATTTTCTTCCCAAAAGAATAGTTACCAATAGTGAATTAGCAAAGACTGTTGATACCAGTGACGAATGGATAAAGACACGCACAGGAATTGAACGGCGGCACTTTGCAGCAGATGATGAGTTCACTTCTGATCTTGCCATTAAAGCGGCCATGAATGCCTTAAAAAATGCAAACATTTCGGCAAATGACATTGATACAATCGTACTTGCAACTTCTACTCCAGACCAAACATTTCCTTCAACAGCAACAAAAGTACAAACTGGTTTAGGCATGACATCAGGTTTTGCTTTTGATGTTCAAGCAGTATGTGCAGGGTTTGCTTATGCATTGACTATTGCAAATTCTTTAATTGTATCAGGTCAATCGAAAAAAATTCTTGTCATTGGTGCAGAAACCTTTTCCCGAATTATGGATTGGGAAGATAGAACAACATGTGTACTTTTTGGAGACGGTGCTGGAGCGTTGATACTGGAAGCACAAGAATGTGAAGGAACCTCTCAAGATCGCGGTATTCTCTCATGCGATTTAAGTTCTGACGGAAAATATAATGATCTCCTATATGTCGATGGAGGTGTGTCAACCACCCAGACAACAGGTGTATTGCGGATGCAAGGCCAAGAAGTTTTCAAACATGCGGTAGGCAAACTAGCAGAATCAGGTGAGAACGCTATGTCAAAAGCTGGAATTACAAGTGAAGATGTCGATTGGATAGTACCTCATCAAGCGAACCTTAGAATTATAAAAAGCACTGCAAAGAAAATGGCTGTTCCAATGGAAAAAGTAGTTCTAACAGTTCAGGATCATGGCAATACATCAGCTGCTTCGATTCCCCTAGCACTGTCCGTTGCTGTAGAAAAAGGTCAAATTAAAAGGAATAATCTCATTTTGACTGAAGCAATCGGTGGTGGATTGGCATGGGGAGCCGTTGTTTTTAGATGGTAAAAGAGTTTTAGACATTATTTTTTCTGTTTATGTTGACTCGTGAATATATAAAACAATAATATTTTGTAGAATCTAGGAGAAGCTTAATGACAAATGAAACACTTACACGCATGGATTTAGCTGAAGCTGTTTTTGAAGAAGTTGGACTTTCTCGCAATGAATCAGCAGATCTTGTGGAAAGTGTACTCCAGCATATATCTGATGCTCTTGTTCGTGGGGAAAATGTAAAAATTTCGTCCTTTGGCACATTTAATATTCGAGATAAAAATGCTCGCATCGGACGTAATCCAAAAACTGGTGAAGAAGTTCCCATCAATCCTCGTCGCGTTCTATCATTCCGACCATCTCATACGATGAAGGATAAAGTTGGCGCGGGAAATAAATAAGTAGGCCAATATGGCACGTAAAAAAGAACAAGCCTTTAGAACAATTACTGAAGTATCAGAATGGTTGAAGACCCCTTCTCACGTACTTCGTTTCTGGGAAAGCAAATTTACACAAATAAAACCTGTTAAAAGAGCTGGAGGTAGGCGTTACTACAGGCCAGAAGATTTAAAAGTTATCGGTGGTATAAAATACTTATTACACGATAAAGGAACAACCATTGCTGCAGTTAAAGAACTTTTCAAATCAAAAGGTGAAAAACATATTAAAGAATATTCTATTGAGCCTATTTTTCCAGATAAAACATCACGTAAATCAAAAACTGTTAATGAAAAACTCGCGAATAATATTCACGTAGATGCAAATCAATATGATTTAAAAGAAAATGTGCACATAATTGATAATCAAACGAACAGTTTTGAAAAAATAACAATACTGCCCCATCTATTAAAGAATAATGAACTTAAAGTTGAAGAACTATATTTTCAATTAAAACGTATACGTAATCGAATGAAACGTCGATTAGAGGGAATCTAAATATTCATACTTGCACCTCTGAAAATCAGATATATAACAACATCGAGTCGGGCTATAGCGCAGCCTGGTAGCGCGTTCGTCTGGGGGACGAGAGGTCGCAGGTTCGAATCCTGCTAGCCCGACCAAATATGGCCATTAATTGTGCCCACCGTGAAAGAAAAGTTAATGACAGGCGTTTTACCAAGCCAAAAAATAAAAACTATGATTGATACTAATCAAATCATTCTTTCTAATCCTATCGATGAAGATCAAATTCAACCTGCTAGTCTAGATCTACGTCTTGGTAATAAAGCTTATAGAGTTCGCGCGTCATTTTTGGCAGGTTCTGGGAACACAGTTACAGATCGTTTAAACAACTTCAAAATGCATGAAATTAATCTTCAGAATGGTGCTGTTTTAGAAAAAGGATGCGTTTACGTTGTTCCCTTAATGGAGTCTCTATCGTTACCAGAAAGTATAAATGCAGTTGCAAATGCAAAAAGCTCAACTGGTCGTTTAGACTTATTCACAAGATGTATTACTGATCATGGTATTGAATTTGACAGGATAGAAAAAGGCTATAAAGGGCCGTTATATGCAGAAATCTCTCCCCGAAGTTTCTCAGTTTTAGTCAAACCTGGAATGCGTTTAAACCAAATAAGATTTAGAGAAGGAAAATCAGTTTTATCTGATGATGAGCTTTCCCTAATGCATAAAAGTATTGGCTTAGTTGATAGCCATGCCCAAATTGACCAAGGATTAGGTTTTTCCGTAGACTTAGATCTGCCAAATGGCTTGGTTGGATACAGAGCCAAACCACATACTGGTTTAATAAATCTTGATAATATTGATTATTATGACATCGATGATTACTGGGAACCAGTTTTTGCTAGTAATAAAAGAATTATTTTAGATCCAGGTGCATTTTATATTTTAGTCAGTAGAGAGGCTGTGCATATTCCACCTGAATGTGCTGCTGAGATGGCACCTTACCTTGCGATGGTTGGAGAATTTAGAGTGCACTATGCAGGTTTTTTTGATCCTGGATTTGGAAATGCTGATGCTGGTGGAAAAGGATCACGTGGAGTTCTTGAAGTGAGATGCCACGAAGCGCCATTTGCATTAGAGCATGGGCAGTCTGTTGGCAGATTAGTCTATGAAAAAATGTCTGAAATACCAGATGTTCTATATGGTTCTGACTTGAAATCAAACTATCAAGGTCAGGGTTTGAAATTGTCAAAACACTTTAAAAAAAATAAATGATCAGTTTTCACAAAAAATATCCAAAATAATCAATAATCATTCAAACATATCTTCCTGATCATCATCCTCTATAAAGTCATTTATATTTGACTCTGTCATTGATCCTGGTGGAGGACGATTATCTAATAACCCTGCATCACGTAATTCTTTAATACCAGGTAAGTCTTTTGAACTTTCCATGCCAAAATGATCTAAAAATACCTGAGTAACAATAAATGTAACTGGCCTTCCTGGGGATTGGCGTCTTCGGCCAAGCTTTATCCACTCTAATTCAAGTAAAATATCAATAGTTCCACTAGAAACAGAAACTCCACGAATTTCTTCTATCTCAGATCGCGTTACAGGTTGATGGTAAGCAATAATTGCTAAAGTTTCAATTGCCGCTCGTGATAGTTTTCGAGTTTCCACACTTTCTTTTTGCATCAGGAATCCCAATCCTGGAGCTGTACGGAGTGCATATCCTTCTCCTACCCGAACCAGATTAACTCCCCTCGTCGAATATCTATTTTTCATGGCGACTAAGGCTTCTGAAACATCACTCCCAATTGGCATGCGTTTTTCTAATTGTTGCTTAGATATTGGTTCACTTACAGAGAACAGTATTGCCTCAAGCATTCTTTCTTGTTCTAATAATGGAGGAGCTTCAAATAAATTTTCAATTTGGGATTCATTATTATCCATATCAATTTTCTTTTTGTTTTATTTCTATTTGTGAAAAAGTACCAGTTTGCCTCAAGTCTAGTTTTCCAAGTTTAACTAACTCCAGCATTGCAGCAAAAGTAGAAGCAGTAACAGACCGCCTACGCTTAGGGTCATCCAACCAACCCTCTGGCATGAATTGTTCAAGTGAGCCCCACTCAATGGCGTGCCCTATAAGGCTTTTCATACGATCTAATGCTTGCTCCATAGAGAAAATTTTATCACGTTCTTCTATGTGTAAAGGTTTAAAATTTTCCTTAACTCTGAGGCGCGCATAAGCTTGCATTAAGTCAAGAACAGTCGCTTTATAAACTATATTTTTCTTTAACGTCACATCTTGAAGAATACCTCTACTAAAAAAATCTTTACCTAATTGATCTCTTGCCATCAACTGAGCTGCTGACCTTCTCATTGCCTCCAAACGTTCCAATTGGAAGGCAAGGTGTGCTGCAAGTTCTTCTCCTGATGGGCCATCTTCTGATGCTTCTTGCGGCAATAGCAAGCGTGATTTAATAAACGCTAGCCAAGCAGCCATCACTAAATAATCAGCCGCTAGTTCAAGGCGAATGCGTTTTGCTTCCTCAACAAATTTCAAATATTGCCTAGCTAGCTGTAAAATAGAAATCTTACGCATATCTACTTTTTGAGTTCGCGCTAAAGTAAGCAATAAATCTAACGGACCTTCAAAACCATCAATATCAATTACTAAATTTTCAGCTGAGATTCTTTGTTCAAGATTCATTTCAAAGTTTGTTTGTGATTCCATACTTAATATATTGCGCTAAACAATGCCCTACATCAAGGAAACAAAGGTATTAAGAGTAGCGTTAAAATCAAAGTTATTAGGTTCACATCTCAAATTTTTGGCATTTTTCGCACGCAACTGGGATTTTGAGCTCAAAACAGGTATTTCTGTCATAATTTCAATCATATCTTTCATCTGACCATTGCAATGCAAGACAACATCACAGCCTGCTTTTAATGATGCAGAAGCTCTAGAAGACAAAGATCCACTCAAAGCTTTCATTGAGATGTCATCTGTCATCAAAAGACCATCAAAACCAATATTTTGCCTAATGATTTTATTCATTATTGGTGAAACTGTTGCACAACGATTACGGTCAAATGAAGAATAAATAATATGTGCAGTCATCGCCATTGGTAAATCTGATAAATGCTTAAATGGTGCAAAATCTATGGAATTTAAAGAGCTTGATGATGTATTAACAATTGGTAATTCAAAATGACTATCTGATGAACCTCTACCATGTCCAGGAATATGTTTAAGGACAGGTAATACACCACCTGATAAAAGGCCTTCAGCACATGCTCTTCCCATTTCTGAAACAATTTTTGGAGTTTTTCCGTAACACCTATTAGTTATGATCTCATGTGAATTTATATTTGGGATATCAACCATTGGGGCACAGTTCACATCTATTCCTAATGAATGGAGTTCGTGAGCAATTAATCGATACCGTAAAAACATTGCTTCATATTGTTTTTCATCTTTAACCTTCTGCATTTGATCAAGAGGTGGCAACCAATCAAGCCATATAGGTGCTTTAAGACGTGCTACACGGCCACCTTCTTGGTCAATCAAAATAGGGACATTACTTCCAACACAATCTCTGAGATCATTACAAAGAGTTTTTATTTGATTAGGAGAATCTAAATTACGTGAAAATAGGATAAATGCCCATGGGTTGGCATCTTTAAAAAAAAATCGTTCTTCTTTAGTAAGATATGTTCCTTCACATCCAAATATTATAGAATTTGAAATCATTATCTTGCAATTAATGGGGCACAGAAGGTGTTGCGCTTTTTTAATGCCATACAAAAACTTTCCACATCATTAATATCAATAAAATTTTTCACTTTAAGAATGTACTTAATTTCAGCACCATTATTTACTTCATCAATAAACAAATCTTTACTTAAAAAAAGATCTGAATGAATTTTTTTTAGATTTTCCAATTGAATAGTAGCAACCACGTCTTCGTCAAAACCTCCTAATTGAGCCATTGCATCAGTCATAATAGAATTATTCAAATTCAATTCTAAATTTTTTGGCCGTATTTGTGGAACAATTTCATTATTTTTCTTTAATCGTTTTTTAAGATCTACTAAATCTGATTTTGTATCATTTTGTTCAAGTATTGGATCAATTATTGAATTTAAGCTTTTATCTTTCAAAATAGGTGCTTGTCCAATTTTCATATTTGTTGCTGGTTTTTTTTGCGTATCCAACCCAGCAATGTCTTCAGCTTGCAACGGGCGTGGTTTGGGCGCGAGATAAACTTTATCCACTAATTTCGAAATTCCATTAGCTGTCTGAACTTCACTTACAGATAATCCTTGATGATCTGCTTGTTTTCCACCTGGTTCTTCTGGCGAAACTCTAGCTGGGCCATTAGCTTTTTTTATTACAGGAATATCATTTGGGTCTAATTGTGAAAGAGTTAAACCCCACCAAACCAGGACACCGAATACAGAGACTGACGAAACTGTTGCCAGAATATTTAAGAACCTGCTCATGTAATCTCCAAATTGGGTCTTTGCCCTGCCCTTTATTGAGCTTTAAGTATCATTTTAAGCTCAATTATCGCATTTCGTCAATCGGTGCCACTCCTAGAATAGTCAGCCCAGCAGCGATTGTAAGTTGCACTGCAGATACCATGGATAGTTTCTCAGCACTTAATTCTGGATTATCCTCTTGAAGGAAACGAGTTTCAGGGGCTTCTTTTCCAATATTCCATAATGCATGAAAATCACCAGCTAACTCATATAAATAGAACGCTACACGGTGTGGTTCATTATGTTTCGCGGCCAATTCCAGTAATCTTGGCCATTCTGCCAATTTCTTGATTACTGTTATTTCACTAGGATGTTTTAGAGATTTAAATGTTTTTACATCAATTTTCATATTAGCATCTTTTGCTTTTGACAAAACAGAACTAATTCGTGCATGTGCATATTGCACATAAAATACTGGGTTATCTTTGGATTGTTCCTGTACTTTAGCAAAGTCAAAATCTAATGGTGCATCATTTTTTCTTGTGAGCATTACAAAACGAGTAACATCAGGACCAACCTGTTCAACAACATCCCTCAAAGTAACAAATGTACCTGCACGTTTGGACATTTTAAACGGTTCACCATTTTTATATAACTTCACTAATTGAGTTAACTTTATATCAAGTGATACCTGTTGATTGGATAAAGCTGATACTGCTGCTTTCATCCTCTTTACGTACCCACCATGGTCTGCACCAAATATATCAATTAGTTGGTCAAATCCTCTTTGAACTTTGTCAAAATGGTAAGCTATATCTGGGGCAAAATATGTCCATGAACCATCTGATTTTGCAATAGGTCTGTCCACATCGTCACCATGTTCAGTGGATTTAAAAAGTGTCTGCTCTCTTGGCTCCCAATCATCTGGCTTTTTACCTTTTGGTGGTTCTAGTACACCCTGATATACAAGTCCTTTACCATCTAGATCAGCTAAAGCAGCTTCAATCAAACCAGTGCCATATAATGATTTTTCTGAAAAGAATACATCCATTCGAATACCCAGCAATGCTAGATCTGATCTAATAAGATCCATCATTTTTTCAGTTGCAAATAATCTTAATTCTGCGATCCACTCAGTCTCTGGTTTATCTACTAGGCTATCACCATATTTATTTTTTAAATCTACACCAAGCTCGACCAAATAATCGCCTGGATAAGTGCCATCAACAAATTCAACCGCCTGACCATTGGCTTCAAGATATCTCAGATAAACAGAGCGCGCTAAAACATCAACTTGTGCACCACCGTCATTAATATAATATTCACGAGTTACGTCGAAACCAGCAAAATCCAAAAGGCTCGCAAGTGCGTCGCCAAACACTGCTCCTCTGGTATGCCCAACATGTAATGGTCCTGTAGGATTAGCTGACACATACTCTACATTTACTTTTATTCCAGTGCCAATTGTTGCACGCCCATAGTTTGTACCCATATTAAGTACAAAAGGTATAATTGAAGTCCAATAGTCCTGCTTAAGACATAAATTTAAAAAACCAGGTCCAGCAACATCTGCAGAAATCACACGCTCATCATTTACTAGTAATAATGATAGCGCATCAGCTATCAATCTAGGATTCATTCCAGCTGGTTTAGCTAAAACCATTGCAGCATTTGTAGACATATCTCCATGAGATGCATCTCGAGGAGGCTCAACTGTTACATTGGAAAAATTCAATTCTTTGGGCAAAGTACCATTAGATTGCAGTATCTCTAATGAGGCTAAAACAAGATTTCTAATATCAGAAAATAAGTTCATTAATTCATCCAGTAATTATATTTTTGCGATTTAACACATGGTTCAATTATGTTCCAGAGGTGAGTTTGGTATATTTCAGCTCTGCATACCCATCTGTCATTCCTGACAAATAATCTGAAATCAATCGCGCTTGTTCCAATTCATTTTCGCCATGAGCCCACTGTTTTGGCAATAATTTACTATCGTTCATAAAAAAATCAAATAATCCGTTGACTACTAGGCTTGCACGTTCTCGCATTATATTTACACGATCTGAGCGGTACATATTATCAAATAAATACGTGCGAATTTCATTTATTTTTTCAGTCATTTCTGGTGAAAATTGAATAAGTTGACTCCCAAGCTCTCTAACATCCCTTGAGGAATATAAAGGAGTGCCTTTTATTAAATATAGCGAATATGTGATAACGTCTTCCACCATTGCGCTAAAAATTCGTCTCAATGCTTCATTCCGACGCCTTATAGGATCCAAGTTAGGATATTTTACATCTACCAGTGAAAAGCATTCACCGACTATAGGAAGGCCAAAAATATCATTTTCTGTAAATAAATTTGCCCTTAACCCATCATCTAAATCATGATTATTATATGCTATATCATCAGATATAGCAGCAACTTGAGCTTCTGCACTTGCATGAGTTTTAAGCTCTAGGTTATGCTTTTGAGTATAATTATTTAGCGTATATGGAATAGGATTTATTAATGGGCCGTTATGTTTAGCAATTCCTTCTAAAGTTTCCCAGGTAAGGTTTAAACCATCAAACTCAGCATAATTTTTTTCTAATGATGTTACTATTTTTATTGCCTGTGCATTATGATCAAATCCACCATAATTTTTCATTTTCATCTTCAGAATATCTTCCCCAACATGGGCAAAAGGTGGATGACCAAGGTCGTGTGCTAATGCAATAGCTTCAGTTAATTCTGAGTTTAGATTTAATGTCTTTGCAATTGTACGGGCGACTTGCGCAACCTCAATAGTATGAGATAGCCGAGTGCGAAAATGGTCTCCTTCATGCGCTACAAAAACTTGCGTTTTATGTTTCAAACGCCGAAAGGCTTTAGAGTGAATTACACGGTCACGATCCCGCTGGAATGGTGAGCGGTATTTACTTTCTTCTTCAGAATATAATCTACCTCGGGAAGCTTCTGGGTTTGAAGCAATTACACTTTGCATGATTTAGTTAACCTTTACATATTGCCGCGAGCGTAAAGCAGGTTTATGTTATGTCTATATATTAATTATGAAAGCCGGAAAAGATGGATCTTTCTTTACCCCCAACAGTAACTGATAGAGCATATGATCGTTTAGCAGAAATAAATGAACATGTTGAAGTCTCTCAAGCATTAAGGATTGCGGTTGAGGGTGGTGGGTGTTCTGGATTTCAATATGAAATAAAATTAGAAAATGGGCCTAATAATGACGATTTAATTTTAGAGAAGAATGGCCAACTGGTATTAATAGATAAAGTATCACTCCCCTTTTTAGAAAATGCAGTAATTGATTATACGCAAGAGTTAATTGGGGCACGTTTTGTAATTGAAAATCCAAATGCTACTTCAAGCTGTGGGTGTGGAATTAGTTTTTCAATTTAGTTAAAATTTCAATTTACATTTAAAAATAACGATAAAATTTATTTAGATTACCAAAAACTCCAACTTCAAGGATAACATTAAATGAAGATTGCAACTTTTAATATAAATGGCATTAAAGCTCGACTGCCAGCTTTGTTAGACTGGTTAAGTGAAACTATGCCAGATATTGCAATGTTGCAGGAAATAAAATCAGTTGATGAACTTTTCCCCAGAGAAGAAATTGAAGCGCTAGGATATCAAATACATACTCATGGGATGAAAGGATTTAATGGAGTTGCTATATTATCTAAATACCCTCTTGAAGATATAATGCGCGGACTACCCGGTGATAGTGATGATATTCAAACTCGATATATTGAAGCAACAGTTATAACGAACAAAGGTCCGCTTAGATTATGCAATCTCTATCTACCCAACGGCAATCCAACTCCTGGTCCAAAATTTGATTATAAACTAAAGTGGATGGAGCGTTTATATGAACGAACATGCGCACTGATAAAATTAGAGGAACCATTTTTATTAGCAGGTGATTTTAATATTATTCCACAAGCTGAAGATTGTTGGGATACAAAAGTTTGGGAAAGTGATGCAGCATACCTTCCCGAAAGTCGAGCTGCATATAGAAAAATCTTAAATCTAGGCTTAACAGATGCTTTCCGAGTAAAAAATAAATCTGCAATGAACTATACTTTTTGGGATTATCAAGCAGGTGCTTGGAATAAAAATAATGGCATAAGAATAGATCATTTTTTATTATCATCATCGTGTGCTGATATATTAATTGATTGCCAATCTGATCGTGAATGTAGAGCAAGAGATAAACCATCTGATCATGTGCCAGTTTGGGTAGAGCTCGATATTTAAGCTTTGTAATTATAAATCCAATTATATCGGCTTTTTAAAAATGAAGGATGTAATTTTGTTATAAAAAGCATAGTAATATGGAAAAATTTCCTAAGTATTAAATTATTAATGTGAAAAAACTTTCCATTTTTAATAGATGTTTTCTGCACAGCAGTTACTCGTTTTTTTCTAATATTTTCATATTTTTTTAATGCAGTATCGATATTATTAATTTTATTTAAAACACGAGCTAAAACTGCTGCATCTTCTAAAGCCATGCATGATCCCTGAGCCATAAACGGCAGCATCGGATGAGCTGCGTCGCCAAGCAATACAACATTTTTATGAGACCATGACTTTAAGGTTGGATGCGAATATAAACCCCAAAGCTTTACTTCAGTTATATCAGACAAGATATTAGTAACACTTGTATTAAAATCAGAAAATTCATTATAGAATTTTTCTGGAGAACCATCATTAGTCCAACTTTCTGGTGCTAAATTTTTATTCGACTGAACGCCGATGATATTTATAATCTTTCCATTTCTGAGTGGATACATTACCAAATGCTTATTAATTCCCATATATACTGTTGGCTCTATGGACATTCCGTTAGAAGGAATAAGGGCTCTCCAAGCAATTTGTTTCATGAAAACTGAGGGGCGTTGACCAAACCAATATTGCCTCACCGTTGAGTTCATACCATCTGCTGCTACAGTTAAATCAAAATCAAAAACTTCAGAATTATTTACTTTTATTTTTGACCCAGAACCACCAGAATTAATAACCTTAGCTTTGGATCCTAGAACAATATTAACGCCTAAACTTTTTGCACGAGCAACTAATGCTTCAATTAAATCAGCGCGATGTAATTGCATATAGGGTAAGTTTAAATCTTGATTATGTTGGATTTCTGTGATGGCTTTATCAGTTTTATAATCTTTAAATATAATATTTTTTGGGAAACCCACTGATTTCAAATAATCAGGATATATACCAAGCTTTGTTAATACATTAATACCATTTGCACTTATTTGAATGCCTGCACCTACTTCAGATATCACTAATGCTTTTTCATAAAGAGTTACTTGGCTACCGAACTTCGCAAAGGCAATCGCTGAAGCTAATCCACCAATTCCACCGCCAATAACTCCAATTTTTTTATTTAATAGTGTCATTTAACTCCAAACAAAAACACCGCGGGATTAGACGCGGTGTTAATTTTATTTGATTCATACATTCATATCAGTCGTCTCTATGAACTTTTTCTTTTCGTTCGTGTCGCTCTTGAGCTTCAAGCGACAAATTCGCTGTCGGCCTTGCCTCAAGTCTTTTCAAAGAAATTGGTTCACCAGTAGCATCGCACCATCCATAGGAACCGTCTTCAATTCTTCTAAGTGCACTATCGATTTTTGAAACAAGTTTTCTTTGACGATCGCGCGTTCTTAATTCTAGCGCTCTATCTGTTTCCTCAGAAGCTCTGTCGGCAACATCTGGAATATTACGTGTGCCCTCTTGCATACCTTCAATGGTATCTCGGCCATCAGCAAGCAATGCTGCTTTCCAATCCAATAATTTCTTTTGAAAGTACTCTACTTGACGATCGTTCATAAATTCTTCGTTGTCAGTTGGATGGTATTCAGTATCTAACACTTTATTAACTTTCATAATAAGACCTAATTTTCTTCAGGTAATCTATATTTTATTGATCCGTATATTAGAATCTTATAGATGTCACGTCCTTCTTTTGAATGATTAGAATACTTATAATATTTATGTATATAATCATATATGGTGGGTATGATTCATAATGTGGTATATCTATTATACTAAGCATTTATAAAACAGGGTAAAAAATAATAAAATGTTAAAATTTTCACCAATTTTACTCGCCGTCTTGTGGGCTGTAATTATGTATTATGTATCTGCATGGCGCACAAAATCAGAAATGGATAATAAATCAACTATATTAAATGATCCACCTCTTGAAAAGTTAACAGATCAGATGGCAGATACTTTAGATTTGCAAAAAATAAAGGTGAATATTTATGAAATCGAACCAATAAACGGACTAGCTATACCTGATGGGCGTATTTTTATTACAAGAGGATTTATGAAAAAATACTATAACGGAGAGATAACAGCACCAGAATTAGCAAGCGTTATCGCTCATGAATTGGGGCATGTCGCTTTAGGCCACACAAAAAGAAGAATGATAGATTTTTCAAGCCAAAATGCCATTAGAGTTGCATTATCAATGGTTTTGAGCAGATTTTTTGGTGGGTTTGGGACATTGATTGCTAATACACTTACTAAATTTTTGACTGCACGCCTCTCTAGAAAAGACGAATATGAAGCTGATGCTTATGCTGCTGCGCTATTAATTAAGGCAAATATTGGTATTGAACCTCAAATTTCAATGTTCGAAAAGCTTGAAAAAATTAGCAGTGAAGGAAACAATTCAATGGCTTGGATGATGAGTCATCCAAAGACAAAGGATAGAATTATTGCAATTAAAAAGTTAAAGAATGAATGGGAATAAAATTCCTAAGTCTTTATTTTGAATTAGCTAGCTATGAACTTTGCTAACTTTGTTAAACGAGATGATTTCAACATCTTGCGATTATTTATACTAATTCCAGATCTTCTTATTGCCTCTTTTTTTACAGTTTCAATTATTTCTAGAATTTCAGAACGATGTGATGTTGCTAATTCTAACAAGAAATCATCTGGAGTACGACGCACGATACCATGGCCCAAAAGTATCTTGGTTGGAAAATCTTTTAAATTTGCTGTTAGCAATTCATCAGCATTACCTTCAATAGCCGCTTGTAATACATGGATATCGTTTTCATCTGGTAAAAATAAATTTTTATTCTCTGGACCTATCTCCACCTGAGATTTTGGCCAATTAACCCTTAAAAGCGCTATTACAATAGTTGCCTCAGCTTCATCGTGGTTACGCTGCGCTGCATGGCGCCATTCCTCAATTATTTTTTCAGACCAAATCGGTTCAAATAAACCCTTTTGTGCAGCCCCCAATAGAATTGACCGCAAAATAGAAGGATAAAGAACACATGTGTCTAATAAAACTCTCATCAATCTAATCTTAAGAAGATTGATTTCAAATAAGAAGATTCAGCAAGATGAGGATGAACAGGATGATCTATTCCTGCCGAACCAGAATGAATAATTTGACCTTTACGGCCAGCTTTACCCATACCAACAAGAGAAGCTTTTCGAAATTTCTGCATGTCAGCTGCATGTGAACAAGAACATAAGACTAAATAACCACCCGGTTTGACTAATTTTGAGGCCATTTTTGCTGCTTTCTCATATGCTCGAAGACCTCTTTCTAATGCAGGCTTTGATGGAGCAAATGCAGGAGGGTCACAAACTACCACCTGATATCTTTCACCTTCATCAAAAAGTTGCGCCATAATCTCAAAAGCATCACCTTTACGAGTTGAAAATGATTTGGAAAACCCAGACGCATCAGCACCTTTGATCGCTAAATCAAGCGCTGGTTGTGAGCTATCCACAGCAATAGCACTAGTCGCACCTGCACTTAAAGCAGCTAGCGAAAATCCACCAACATGGCTAAATACATCAATTATTGAACCACCATTGGCTAATTTGGCAGTAAAAGCATGATTTTCACGTTGATCAAAGAATAAACCAGTTTTTTGGCCACCAGATATATCCGCCATATAAATTGCATCATTCATTTTGACTTCTAGTGGTGCATCAGAGGACCCTTTGATGAAAATATTTTCGTCATTTAATCCTTCAAGTGAACGAGCCCGCCCTGAAGCGTTTTTTAATATTATTTTAGGTGAAAATAATTGCTCTAATGCTGATGTTATTTCTGGCATCATCCTATCAGCCCAAGCAGCATTTGGTTGAACAACGAAAGCATCTCCAAAACGGTCTATAATGACACCTGGCAAACCATCTGCTTCCGCATGTATCAAACGGTAAAATGGTGCATCATATAAAGTTTTGCGCAAGGCAAATGCACTTTCCAACTTTTTTACAATCCAATTGGTATCAATAATAGCGTTAACATCGAGATCCATGATGCGTCCTGTAATTTTACTTTCGCCATTAAACGCAATCAAACCGATATCTTGTTTATCGTTAGTTTGTATCTTCACAAATGTCCCAGGAGCAATTTTTTTTGTTCGCCTATCTAAAATAACATCATCTGAATAAATCCATGGAAATCCAAACATCACACGAGCAGGTGATTTATTGGGACGAAATCGAAGTGTGGGTATATCTATCATAGTGTTCGCTTACATTGCTTCAGAGCAAAAGAAAAGCGCCCAAGACAATACATGGGCGCTGAAACAAAAATTGGGAGAAATATTTGTTTATGATTTGAAGTTATGCGTGTTTGAAATTTGATAAAGACAAACTAGCCTTAAGCCATGTTAACATTTTTACAAATAGTTTAGAAATAAATTCAGAACGCATTTGCGATGCTTCTTCACGCACTTTGAACAAATCTATATTTTCGTATGAATTAACCATGATAAACTCCATTTTTTCTATAAGTATTAAATAGGATGAAGTGAGTATCATTACATCAGATAAGATCGCCTTAGCGCTATGTGTTTTATGCATAGCTGAAGGGCAAAGCTATGCATAAATTAACTTTAATGAAAATTGACCTCAGAACCTGGTTCAGAAGCATTTTTCAACCAGTCCATAATATATCCACCAACAGATCGAAAACATATTAGCTGACAATTCATTTCATCAGTAAACCAGAACGCAACAGCAAGTTGAGCTATTCTTGTTCTTCGCACTTCACCCAATGGCAAAGCATCTATAGACATATTCGCAGGCGAACCTTTTGACAATACATCACGAATAGCTGTTCCATCTAACGAAAATACTGATCTTGCATCAGATACATCTACAACAAGGCTGTGTGTACCAGTTAAACTTTTATTTAAATTAGAAATTATTTTAGATACGTTTTTGTAATTGGTAATAATCAATAACTCATCAGGTGACATCCAAGCTATTGTGTTTTTACTAGTCGATGAAACTTTGCGTTGATCAGGGATCACGTTGCCCAGTTCCACATCCAATGCTTTTGCAAGTGCTTTGGATTTTAGATCACCGCGTAAAGTAATCATCCCAAGCAAACCAGCATCTTTTACATTAATTATACCATTACATGATGCACCGTTTAGTGCTGTTATACTAGACATTTTGGCGTTCTCCTTCTGGATCAAGGAATACCTGATTGCAAATTTCAGCTTTAATTATTTTTCCTTCTAAAGTTGGGAAATCAATAATTTCTCCCATCCTATTAGGCCCAAACTTAACCAACCCCATCGCAATTGATCTATTTAATGTTGGTGAAAAATACGTCGATGTTACTCGACCAATCATATTTTTTACACCGTTTTCACGAATTGTACCGTCTGTAGCATACGCACCATCAGGAATAACTACATTTGGATCTACAGTTTTTAATCCAACCAATTTCCAACGTGACGGATCAGACATATGCGAACGTAAATGAGCACGTTTTCCTAAGAAATCTTCTTTCTTTTTTGAAAGAGCCCATTCCATATTTAAATCTTGAGGAATGACTGTTCCATCAGTTTCATCACCTATCATTATAAAGCCTTTTTCTGCACGCATAACATGCAGACATTCTGTGCCATATGGCTGTATGCCAAATTCCTTGCCAGCCTCTATGCACATATCCCAAAATGCCTGACCATCTGATGCTGGTACAGCTATCTCATATGAAAGTTCTCCCGAAAACGATATTCGGAATGGCCGCGCCCTTATTCCACCAATCGTTCCCTCGGAAAAACGCATAAAAGGCAAAGCCTCTTTTGAAACGTCCATACCACCAAGTTTTTCTAATAATTTTCTTGCGTTTGGCCCAACAACAGCAATTTGTGCATACTGCTCAGTTACATTTGCTGTGTATACTTTCCAATCCCACCATTCTGTTTGAAGCCATTCTTCCATCCAGGCATGAATTCTGTCAGACCCTCCAGATGTTGTATGGCAGAGAAATGTATTTTCATCTAATCTAGCAACAACTCCATCATCAGATAGAAATCCATTTTCAGTACACATAAGCCCATATCTACAATGCCCAACTTTTAAATTGGACATTAAATTCGTGTATATCATATCTAAAAATTTACCTGCATCTGATCCTTTGACAATAATTTTCCCCAAAGTAGATGCATCTAATAAACCAACATTTGTCCTAGTATTTAAAATTTCTCGTTGAACTGAATCTTTTACAGTTTCATTATTTTTCTGATAACAATACGGGCGGCGCCAATCTGCAACTGGCTCGAAAAAACCTCCATTTTCTTCTATCCAATTATGAATTGGAGACTTTCGAATTGGTTTGAAAAGTTCTCCCCGCGCATCACCAGCAATAGACCCCATTGAGATTGGATGGTATGGTGGCCTAAAGGTTGTAGTGCCTACATTTGGTATCTCTGCTTTCAAACTATCAGCTAGGATTGCTAGCCCATTTATATTTGAAAGTTTTCCTTGATCTGTTGCCATACCAAGAGTTGTATATCTTTTTGTGTGTTCTACACTCTCGTAACCCTCACGTGCAGCCAAACGTACATCTGATACTTTAACGTCATTTTGATAATCTAAGAAAGTTTTAGCCTGTAATTTAACAGACATTCCTTGTGGCATTTGCCAAATTTGTTCGATTGGCGACTCATTTTCAACATTAACAATACTTGATTTTGAATTTACAGGTTTATAACCAACTTGCTTAGCGACCAATTTCCCCTGTGATATTGCATCTTGCATTGCTTCATTAGCAATCATGTAACCGTTGGCTGTACCACCAACTGCAACAAATCCTGAACCGTCGTCACCGAGGGGTGGACGTTCAGGATCAGGGCGGAACATTGCATTTTCAGCATCCCAATTTAATTTGCCACCACAATGTGACCAAAGATGTACAATAGGTGACCAACCACCTGACATGGCTACGACGTCACATTTTATTTCTTCAAGTGGAACTCCCTCACCAGCTTGCAAACAAATTGAAACGCCACTTACACTCTTCGAGCCTTTAACTTTTGATATTGCCATTCCGGTTTCAACTCGAATTCCCATTTCGCGTGCTTTATTTGGAAGTTCGCCTGTCACACTAGTACGGGCGTCTAAAATTGCTGCTACTTTCAACCCTACTTCACTCTGCTTAATTGCAGTGCGATATGCATCATCATTGTTGGTTGCTAGGACCATAATATCACCACATGAAGTGCCAAAATCTACTAAGTAGTCTCTAACACTTCCCGCTAACATTACACCTGGAAGGTCGTTGCCCGCGAATGAAAGTGGGCGCTCAATAGCACCCGTTGTAGTTAAAATTCTTTTTGCACGAATCCGCCACAATCTTTGCCTTGGACCTTTCTTTCCTGGCATGTGATCTGTTATTGACTCATAGCCGGTTGCCCAACCATGGTCGTAAACTCCAGCTCCCATTGTTCTGTTTTTAAGAGTAACATTTGGCATCGACTGTAATTCAGTTATAGCATCATCGATCCATTCTTCAGAAATTTGATTATCTATAAAAACACCATCAACTGGCGCTCTACCGCCCCAAGTATTTTTTTGCTCTAGAACCAATACTTTTGCTCCAGATCTACCAACCTCTAAGGCTGCAGCAAGTCCTGATGTTCCACCGCCAATTATTAGAACATCAACATGAGCATAAAAATACTCGTACTTATCTGCATCTTTTTCAGTAGGAGCTGCGCCTAAACCAGCAGCCTTTCTAATTATGGGTTCAAAAATATGTTTCCAAGCGAACCTTGGAAAGATAAATGTTTTGTAATAAAAGCCCGCGGGAAATACTCGACTCATAATACGATTAACACCACCAATATCAAATTCTAATGAAGGCCAGGCATTTTGACTATTTGAATGAAGTCCATCAAATAACTCAGTTGTTGTTGCCCTTTGATTAGGTTCAAATTTATCCCCCTTACCCAAGCCAACAAGTGCATTTGGCTCTTCAGGGCCAGATGCCACAATACCTCTGGGACGATGATATTTGAAAGAGCGACCCACTAACGTTTGATTATTCGCCAATAGTGCAGATGCTAATGTATCACCCTCATAGCCATTCAAGCGTTTCCCATCAAAAGAAAACTCTACAGGTTTTGATCTGTTAATTAAACGCCCACCTTTTGATAATCTTGTACTCATTTAATAAAACCCTCCCATTCAGGACGTTTCTTTTTAATTTTATTAAGCAATGATTTTGGTGGAGTTGTAGTCTGAGCTGAATATGTTCCAAAAACTTCTAAAGTTGTTGTACATCTTGCAGCATTAAACCATTTTCCACATCCATATACGTGCCGCCAGCGCTCAAAATGTACACCTTTTGGATTATGCCTCATAAATAAATAGTTTTCTAATTCATCATCATTTGCGTCTATACCAGAACGAGCGATGTGAGCCTGACCGTCACAGTGCAAGTCAGTTTCATCAGCAGTAATACCACAATTTGGACATGTAAGATGTAGCATTTTTAAACCTCTAGAGTATGTATTTCTATTATTTGTGTTTTATTCTTTAATTGACTTCAAACACTGCTCAATTTCTTTTTTTGCAGATCTAAGAATACTTAAATCGACAATAATTTCATCCTTCAATCGGATTAAATCAAAGCTGACAATACTACTAATTTCAACTCGATTATCAAATCCTGTCAAATCAATATCTTCTGTAAATGGTAATGGAAAAATATTATCAGAATGCTGCATTTCTTTGATTAGAAAAGGTTCTCCATCAAATTTAATTGTAAGAATGTCATCAGCGTCTTCTGCTTTTTTACCTGAGTAGCCTGTAACTTGCCATCGATCTCCATCTTTTCGTTTATATGATGCAAAAAAAGATGCCACATCATTTAATGATGTTGTGTTTATTGTGGCCCAGCAAACTCTAGATGCTTCGACTTTTGTTATTTGATATTCATCAGAAGATTTAAAAATTTCCATTGAACTATTTTGGGCAGATGGTGCTGTACCAATTAAAACTAAACCTAAAATTATTAAAATATTCTTTATCAATGTGCTACTCCTGCCGCAACGCTCTCATCAATGAAGCGTCCTTCTTGAAAACGATTTAATCCAAATTCTGCTGCTAAACCAATTTGCTCACCCTTTGCCATTAATTCAGCCATCGCCCAACCAGATCCTGGAATGGCTTTGAAGCCACCAGTTCCCCAACCACAGTTGATAAAACAGCCCGATAAAGGTGTTGTTGAAATAATTGGAGAGCGATCTCCAGTTACATCAACAATTCCGCCCCAATGGCGCAACATTTTCAGACGACTAACCATAGGAAAAGTTTCAATTAATGCTCTGACTGTTTCTTCTAGATGATGGAACGATCCTCTTTGCGTATAATTATTAAATCCATCAGTTCCACCGCCAATCACCATTTCACCTTTATCAGATTGAGACATATATCCGTGAACAGTATTTGCCATTACGACAACATCCATACATGGTTTTATTGGCTCTGATACTAACGCTTGCAAAGAGACTGACTCAAGAGGAAGCCTAAATCCTGCCATATCTGCTAAGTGCCCAGAATTACCAGCTACAACTATACCTAATTTTTTACATTTCAAAGACCCTTTAGTTGTTTGCAAACCAGTAACCTTACCATTTGATTGCGTTACGGCAGTTACTTCGCATTGTTGAATAATATCCATTCCCATATCTGAACAAGCGCGAGCATACCCCCATGCAACAGCATCATGACGCGCTGTACCACCACGTGGTTGCCATAATGCTCCCAGTACCGGAAACCGTGGTCCTGATAGTTCAATAATTGGACATAACTGTTTTACTTTTTGTGGACCGATGTATTCAGTTTTTACGCCTTGTAATTTATTTGCATGTGCAGTCCGTTTATAACCACGAATCTCCGCCTCAGTTTGAGCCAACATCATTACACCACGGGGGCTGAACATAACATTGTAATTCAAATCTTGAGACATGGTTTCATACAATGATCGCGCTTTTTCATATATGGCCGCCGATGAGTCTTGAAGATAATTAGATCTTATAATTGTTGTGTTACGCCCAGTATTCCCCCCACCAAGCCAACCCTTTTCAAGAATTGCAACGTTAGTAATTCCATAATTTTTTCCAAGATAATAAGCTGTTGCTAAGCCATGGCCACCTGCTCCAACAATAACAGCATCATATTCTTTTTTCATTTCAGGTTTTGCCCAAGCACGCTCCCAACCTTGATGATATGAAAGAGCATTTTTAGCGATAGCAAAAGCAGAGTAGCGAGACATTGTTATTTACCTATGACCGAGCGTATTAAAAGATATTGGTGTATTACATGATAATATAAATCAAATAATTGAAAATACGAGTTGATTTGTTCCAGAACCGACATTTCAATTAAAGTCTTATAGGCGGGAAAAAATCTATGATCAAATTTAAACAAATCATACGATAATTAATATTATTAATGACTCCACATTATCTTCAAGCAAGTTTAGATAATATGGGGAAAAGGAAAAATACATGATTTGGATCTTAGGCTTATTAGCCTGTTTTATTTTTATAAGTTTGATTGTTAAATCAATAGTAGCACCACGTGAATTGGATTTAAGTGTCGCATCTAAAGATTTACTTATTTATAAAGATCAATTGGTTGAAGTTGAAAAAGATTTAGAAAAAGGTGTCTTAAGTATAGCCGAAAGTGAAGCCGCAAAAATTGAAGTTTCTAGAAGAATCCTCTTAGCTGATAAAAGGTCAAAATCAGAAAGGCAAAAACCAAAAAATTCTCCAAACCTTAACAAATCAATTGCTTTTATCATTTTGACTTTTATTTTGATTGGATCCTTTGGTACGTATGCGTTTTTGGGCAATCCTAACATTCCCGACATGCCATTAAAATCAAGATTGGCTAAAACACAAGAAATTCGCTCGCAGCGAATTAGCCAAGAGGAAGCAGAGTTACTTATTCCAGATGAAGTTATTGAAGCTCCTGATGATTACTTAGCTTTAGTTTCAAAATTAAGAGATGCCATGAAAGAACGGCCAAACGATATGCAAGGATTAAGATTACTTGCTTTACATGAGTTTAAATTAGGAAACTACCGCTCTGCCCGCAAAGCACATTTAAAAATAATTGATACTCTAGATGAAAACGCATCCGCGGAAGATTTGATTGATTTTGCGGAAGTTATGATTGTTGCAACCAATGGATATGTTTCACCAGAAGCAGAATTAACACTAAGACGTGGATTAGAGATGGAGCCAAAAGATGGCCGTGCTCGTTATTACTCAGGTCTTTCAATGATGCAAAGTGGTCGGCCCGACGTTACACTTCGGCTTTGGGAAAATCTTTTAAGCGAAGGACCAGACGATGCACCTTGGATACCATTAATTAAAGAACAAATAATGGATGTTGCTCGTTTAGCCGGTGTAAATTTATCTCAAGATCAATTACCTGGCCCATCATCAGATCAAATAAAGTCTGCAGAAAATATGTCTGATGTAGATCGTAAAGACATGATAGAAGGTATGGTCGCAAGTTTGAGTAACAGGCTAGCCAATGAAGGTGGGACAGTAAATGAGTGGGCTCGATTAATTCGTGCATTAGGCGTTTTGGGCGAAACTGCAAATGCCTCTAAAATATGGATAGAAGCACAGACTATTTTTGGCAGCAGCAGTTTAAACATGGAAATTTTACAAAAAGCAGCAAAAGCTGCAAAGGTATCTCAATGAGTTGCTATAATGATTTTTTAGAATTTGCATCTGAATTAACCAAGTTCAAATCACTAATTGGATTGGATTTAGGCACTAAAACTATTGGTATTGCTGTGTCAGATACACTCTGGACAGTTGCAACACCAAGAGAAACAATTAAACGAAAAAAATTCGGCATTGATTGCGATGCATTACAAACTGTTTTCAATTCAACAGATACAGGCGGAATAATACTTGGACTTCCAATGAATATGGACGGTAGCGAAGGGCCAAGGTGCCAAGCGACTAGAGCTTTTGCAAGAAATTTATCTTCCAGATGTGACATTCCAATTACTTTTTGGGATGAGAGGTTATCTAGTGTAGCAGCCGAGAGAGCAATGTTAGAAGCCGATATGAGTAGAGCAAAACGTGCAGATAATATTGACCACGTAGCAGCAAGTTTCATTTTACAGGGTGCATTAGACCGTATTGGAAATATTTTATGATGGATGAAGTTTGGAAACGAGAAGAGGTTGAAAGCCCATGTGTAAAATTATGCATCATCCACACAGAAAGTGGACTTTGCATGGGCTGTTATCGAAGTGGATTAGAAATTTCAAAATGGTCGATTATGACTGCCACAGAGAGACAAATTATTATGCAAGAATTGCATAGCAGAGCTGATAGAGTTCGGGGCAAAAGGCGAGCAATTAATAAAGATTAAGCAATAAAAATTTTATAAAGCATATTAAATGCAACACTTATTAGAAAAAATGCAAATATTCTTTTTAAAACGATGACATTTAGTTTGTGAGCTAAATTTGCTCCAATTGGCGCAGTTAACATTGTCATAGAAATTACAATAATAAATGCCGGAAAATTAACATACCCTATTGTCATTGGTGGTAGACCAACTGAAGGTGGATTGCTGAAAAGAAACCCAACAGTACTCGGAAAAGCTATTGCAAGACCAAAGCCCGCACCTGTGGCTACAGCTTTATGGATTTTAATACTATGCAAAGTCATTAAAGGTACAGCAAGGCTTCCACCCCCAATACCCATCAAAACTGATAAAAATCCAACAAACGTGCTTATAATTGTACGAACAAATCCAACTGGCATTTGATTTCCCAAGCTCCAATCACTCTTAGAAAATGCCATATATAGACCAATTAAAATCCCCAATAAGCCGAATATAATGGTTAAAGTATCAGTATGAAGCTTGGCTGCAATAAAAACTCCAATTACTGCTCCAAATACAATACCACCAGACCATAACTTTAATATTTGCCACTCTACCATATTCTTTTTGTTATGACTTAGAACTGATCTAATGGATGTGAAAACTATTGTAGCAAGTGAAGTAGCAACACAGATTTGCATTAGTTGCTCGTTCACATAGCCTAAACTAGTGAATGCGTAAAAAAAGGCTGGAACAAGAACTATTCCACCTCCCACTCCAAGTAACCCTGCTAATATTCCAGCAAATGCACCAACTATTAATAATAAAATTATTGTTGGTAAAAATATTAAGATATATTCCAAAAAACCATCCTAATCATTGTTCAATTCTCATTCTAAATTGTTCTGTTTTTCTAAGACATTTCGTAATGCATTTTGAACTACTTCAACACCTGCATCTTTTTTATGTGCTTCATCTGACAAAGTTCTTTTCCAAATTTTTGCACCACTTTGACCCGAAAACAGTCCAAGCATATGTCGTGTTATTTGATTCAATCGCCCTCCAGTGTCTAAATGATTTTGTATATATGGAAGCATTTCATCTATAATTTTATTAACTGATTTTTTATTTGTATTTGTCTCAAATAAACTATCAGCATTTGCTAAAATTTCCATTGGGTTATGATATGCAGTTCTACCAATCATAGCACCATCCAAGCCCTTATTAATCTCATGAACAGCTTGATCAAAAGTTTGCAAACCTCCATTTAAAATAATTTCTAATTCTGGGCGCTCTTTTTTAATCTCATGGACTAGTTCGTAATCTAGTGGTGGAACATCACGGTTTTGTTTAGGTGAAAGCCCACTCAGCCATGCTTTGCGGGCATGTATCGTAAAAGAACTTACACCGTTTTGGGAAACTTTATCTATAAAATCAGGCAATATTCTTTTTGGTTCTTGGTCATCAACACCAATTCGACATTTTACTGTTATTTCTGCACCCGTTGACGCTTCTTTCATAGCAGTTACACATTCACTGACTAATTCAGGCTCTTTCATTAAACATGCACCAAATCTACCAAATTGAACACGATCTGATGGACACCCAATATTAATATTTATCTCATCATATCCAGCTTCACAACCTAGTCGAGTGGCTTGAGCAAGCTGATTAGGATGTGAGCCCCCGATCTGGAGAGCGATAGGATGTTCTGATTGGTTAAACTCTAGTAATCTATCAGCATCACCATGGATTAAGGCAGGTGCTGTTACCATTTCAGTATAAAGTAATACATTTTTTGAAATCAATCTGTGTAGATAGCGGCAATGCCTATCTGTCCAATCCATCATTGGAGCTACAGAGAATGTTCTATTTATTCGCTTCACATCAAACCTACTTGAAATAGTTTTATTTTAAAATGTTTATAATCTTAATAATACCATAAAATTAAATATGCTATACAAGCGAGGTTTCATAAAATTTATGTTTTTCAAAATTATAACTTTGTTTTATGAATTGCCTGCCCAAATGCTTCAAAAAGAGGCTTAGATACGGAATCTTTTAAAGCATTCCATTCAGGATGCCATTGAACAGCATAAGCAAAGTTTATTGCATTTTTTATCCTAATTGCTTCGGGAGTTCCATCTGTAGCATGACCTTCAATAATTACTCTTTCTCCAGCTATTTTTATGCCTTGGCCGTGTAGAGAATTTGTTACAATTTTTCTTGCACCAAAGATTTTTTCAAAATGTCCACCCTCCAATAAATTCACTTCATGACGCATTGCAAACTTTTCTTCAATTGTTCCATCTGGAGGCATGCGATGATTCATTCTACCAGGTAAATCTTGAATTTCTGGATAGAGTGAACCACCAAATGCTACATTAAATTCTTGGAACCCTCTACAAATACCCAAAATTGGTATTCCTTTTTCAACGCATGCACGCACTAAAGGGAGAGAGACAGCGTCACGGCTAACATCAAATTGGCCATGTTCTAAAGTCTCTTCTTCTCCATATTCTTCAGGATGAATATTTGGTCTTGCACCAGTTAAAAGAATTCCATCAAAATTTTCACAAATTTCATTGGTATCACTTAGTGCAGGCGTACCTGGGAAAATTACAGGTAAAACTTTTGATACATTATAAAGAGCTTCTAAGTTTGAAGTTCCTGCTAACTGTACTGGATAGGAGTCATCCACGAGATAAGAGTTCGATATAACCCCAACAATAGGACGTTTCATAAGTAATCCTGTTAAATATAAATATTATTTTATACTACATATTACTTATATTTAAAAAATTACAGTATAAAAAATAATCAAGATAATTTTAGTTATCTTGATTATAAAAAACAAACTAATTAGGCTCAGGCTGAAAAGTTAAATCCAGTTAATTTAATACCAGCTACAGCTGCAATTGTATCATTTTCAGATGTATCACCTGTAACACCAACAGCACCTATTGTAATATCATTATCATCCTTAACCAAAACGCCTCCACTTACTGGAGTGAACCGGCCATTAAAAGAAACGCTCAAAGCATTTACAAAATACGCTTGTTGTTCGGCTCTTTGCATTATTGCGGATGATGGAATTCCCATCATGATTGCAGCATGAGCTTTACCATCAGCAAGTTTAAAACGTCCTGGAGATGCCCCATCTGAACGTTCAAATGCTTTGATATTCCCACCTGTATCTAAAACAACAACCGATAAAGGTTGCATATTTTTTTTTATTCCTTCTTGAAGAATATTATCAATAATTTCTTTAGCTTTCGCCAACGATATAGATGTCATTTTAATTTAACCTTTTAGTTCTAATCTTCGCGCATGTAATACAGGTTCAGTATATCCCGATGGTTGTATTGCACCTTTAAACACAAGATCACATGCCGCTTGAAATGAAATAGAGGTAAAGTTTGGTGACATTGGACTATAAGCTGGGTCATTTGCATTTTGAGAGTCTACAACTCCTGCCATTCTTTGCAAAATTTGCATTACCTCTTCAGGTGTAACAATACCATGATGAAGCCAATTAGCGATATGTTGCGCTGATATACGACAAGTTGCTCGGTCTTCCATTAGACCCACATTATTTATATCTGGAACTTTTGAACACCCAATACCTTGGTCAACCCATCGAACAACATATCCTAAAATGCCTTGTGCATTATTTTCTATTTCACGTGTTATCTCATCATTTGACCAATTTTGCCCCTGGGAAACAGGAAATTGTAAAATCGTATCAACAGAAGCACGTCTGCCACCTTTTTGTATTTCGTTTTGGCGCGCAAAAACATCAATTTTATGATAATGTATGGCATGCAGAGTTGCTGCGGTTGGAGAAGGAACCCAAGCGCAATTCGCTCCAGAATCAGGATGAGATATTTTTTGATCCATCATATCGGCCATGTTATCAGGAACTGCCCACATTCCCTTCCCAATTTGAGCTTTTCCCTGCAAGCCACAGGCTAATCCAACGTCAACGTTTTGATCTTCGTAAGCAGCAATCCAAGGTTGTTTTTTAATTTCATCTTTCCGTAAGAATGGCCCAGCTTCCATTGAAGTATGAATTTCGTCACCTGTTCGGTCAAGGAAACCAGTATTAATAAATGCTACGCGATGTTTCGCTGCTCGAATACACTCTTTTAAGTTTACAGTTGTACGTCTTTCTTCATCCATAATACCAATTTTAACAGTGTATTGTGGTAGACCTAGGGCTTTTTCAACTTCAGTAAAAATTTCATCGGTAAAGGAAACTTCTTCAGGCCCATGCATTTTTGGTTTAACTATGTATACTGATCCAGTAACAGAATTACCTGATTTTCGATCTAGATCATGCATCGCTATTGCGACTGTAAACATCGCATCCATGAAGCCTTCACCAATTTCATTACCATCAGAGTCTAAAATAGCTGGATTTGTCATAAGATGACCAACATTACGAACCAACATTAAAGCTCTACCTTTAAGTTGAAATTGTGTTCCATTTGGTGAAATATACTTACGATCAGGTAATAATCTTCGTCTAAGAGTTTTTCCAGCTTTTGTAAAACTACAGGTCAAATCACGCTTCATCAATCCAAGCCAGTTTGTATAAGCCAATATCTTATCTTCAGCATCAACAGCTGCCACACTATCTTCACAATCCATTATTGCTGATAGTGCACTTTCTAAAATAACATCTGCAATACCCGCTTTGTCAGCCTGACCAATTGGTAATTCTTTATTAAAGTATAATTCAACGTGTAAATTGTTATTTTTTAACAGAATGCCTTCTGGAGAATTTTCTGGCCCTCGAAAGCCAGCAAACTGTTCAGTATCCTTTAATTTTTTTCCATCTACTAAGAGCACACCGTCTTTGACTAAATAATTTGTTGCATCTGCGTGAGAAAGACCAGAAATGGGAAAAGTCTCATCCAAAAAATTCTTAGCATAAGCAATAACCTCTGCACCTCGTGCTGGATCATAACTTTTAGACTGAGATATACTACCCAATACATCAGTTCCATATACTGAGTCATATAATGACCCAAAGCGAGCATTTGCTGCATTTAAAGCAAAGCGAGAATTAGTAATCGGAACAACTAATTGTGGGCCAGCTATATTTGCAATCTCATCGTCAACATTACTCGTTTCAATTTCAAAATCAGCACCTTCATCAACCAAATAACCAATAGATTTTAAAAATTCTTTATAATTAGCAGCATCAAACTGTTTACCTCGGTTTTCAATATGCCAGCCATCTATTTTCTGTTTGAGCTCTTTTCGCTTTTGAAGTAATTCTCTATTCTTAGGACCTAAATTGTTTACAATACTAGCTAAACCTTTCCAAAAATTATCTGAAGAGATATCAATACCTGGCAATGCATTGGCTTCGACAAATTCAACTAATTTATCATCTACTTTTAATCCATATTTTTCAGTTCGCATTATCCTAATCTCCAATTTTAAAGGCATTCAACAACCAGATCATTATCGAAATATTAAGATTAATTTACAAAAATCTAATATCAGATTAAAACACAGCTATTGGTCAAATAATATTACCAATTACAAAAGGCAAGTCAAATCTTTAAGTCACCCAATCCTTCATGTATACAACGGTATACAAAAATTTCTCTTGCAGTCTAGTGATATTTCTTCACTGGTAAACATATTAGTCTTGGAGATAACAAAATGAACTCAAACAAAGCAAAGAAAATATTACTTTCTGATTACAAAGAACCTGCTTTCTGGGTTGAAAGTGTCGATTTAGATTTTAAGTTATCTCCAACAAATACTAGGGTTAAATCTAAGATTAAGTTTATAAATAATCCCAAAAGATCCGATGCTCCACATGCACTTGAGCTTGATGGACGAATGCTTAAATTAATATCTGCTGAAATCAATGGTAAAAAATTAAGCTTGGATCAGATGACACTACACTCTGAGGGATTAATTGTTTCAGCAGAATACATCCCACAGGATAACTTTACATGGACTTGTGAAGTTGAAATCAATCCCAAAGGCAACACAGCATTAGAAGGATTGTATATTTCGAACGGAATGTACTGCACCCAATGTGAAGCACAAGGATTTAGAAAAATCACTTACTACCCAGATAGACCAGATGTTATGGCTCTATTTAACGTTACCATTGATAGCAAACATCCCACTCTACTTTCTAATGGGAACAAAATATGCCACGGTAAATGGCAAGATCCATGGGTAAAGCCTGCATATTTATTTGCACTTGTTGCCGGCGACTTAGTGTCTTTCGATGATACTTTTACAACGATGAGCGGTCGTAAAATTGACCTGCAAATTTATGTTAGAGACGGCGATCAATCTAAGTGTGAATACGCAATGGATGCATTAAAAAGGTCGATGAAATGGGATGAAGAAGTTTACAAGCGCGAATATGATTTGGATTTATTTATGATTGTCGCAGTTGATGATTTTAATATGGGTGCAATGGAAAATAAGGGACTGAATATATTTAACTCAAAATATGTATTAGCCAGTCCAGAAACAGCTACTGATCGAGATTTTGAACTAATTGAGGGAATCATAGCTCACGAATACTTTCATAATTGGACCGGCAACCGAATTACTTGTAAAAACTGGTTTCAATTATGCTTGAAAGAAGGATTAACTGTATTTCGCGACCAACAGTTTAGTAGCGATCAACGTTCGCATGCTGTTAAAAGGATCGAAGATGTTATTCAATTGCGCGCTAGACAATTTCGAGAAGATTCTGGCCCTCTAGCACATCCATGCAGGCCAGAAAAATACGTCGAAATTAATAATTTTTATACATCAACAGTATACGAAAAGGGTTCTGAAATAATTGGAATGCTAAAATTATTAGTTGGAGATATACGTTACTATAAAGCGTTAGATCTCTACTTTAATAGACACGACGGCGAGGCTTGTACAATTGAAGATTGGATCAAAGTATTTGAAGATAGTTGTGAAATTGACTTAACACAATTTAAACTTTGGTATAGTCAAAGTGGCACACCAAAAGTTACTGTAAAAGAAGACTTCAATGATGGCATATTTGAATTAACTCTCATACAAGATCAAAATCCATCAACAAACCGTAAGGATAAACTACCTCAAGTAATACCTATTAAAACTGGATTCATAGGTTTGGACGGAAAAGAAATATTACCTGAGATTGTATTAAATTTACATAATAAAAAACAAACGTTTCAGTTCAAGATAAATCAAAGACCAGTTGTTTCACTATTGCGTGGGTTTTCTGCCCCTGTAATATTAGACAGAAAAATAAATATAGAAACTCAAACATTTTTGTTTGAAAATGATAGTGACACATTTAATAAATGGGAAGCTGGTCGTAATATTTCGATTGAACTATTGATATCAAATATTAACAAAAATCCTATTAATTCTAAACCTTTTTTAGAAATTCTATCGAAGTTAATAGTAGATAAAAGTTTAGACCCAGCTTATCTGTCTCTTTTATTGACATTACCATCACAAGAAACAATTGCTCAAACAATTTTTGATAGCGGAAATGTTCCTGATCCAGACGAAATATTTTTAGCACTAGAAGACATGGAGCGACGCATAGCTAAAAATTTAATAAATCAATTAACAAATTTATATGAAGATTTGACAATTCATACCGAGTATAGGCCAGACGCAAAATCTGCGGGTCAAAGATCACTACGTAATACTGTACTAAAATATATAACAAGAATTGACGGTGGAAAGACCGCATTTCAGCAATTCAAGACTGCAGATAATATGACTGAACAGCTTTCTTCTCTTGGGCTTATCATTTCAGGGAATATTAAGAATAGCTGCGCTAAGGATTTTTATACCCAATGGCATTCAGACGCTCTTGTTATTGATAAATGGTTTGCAATTCAAATTTTATCAGCAAATCCATCAAATGCACTAAATATTGTAAAAGAGTTATCTTCACATGCTGATTTTAATTGGAGAAACCCTAATCGTTTTCGCAGCGTCATTGGCTCGTTTGCAATGTCACCACCCGCATTTCACATGAAAGATGGCTCCGGATATGAATTTGTTTCAGATTGGATAATTAAATTAGACCAGATAAACCCTCAAACTGCTGCCAGGATGTGCGGAGTATTTGAGACTTGGAAACGCTATGATAAAAAGCGCCAAACATTAATCACCACTCAACTTCGTAAAATTCAAGTTTCACCCAAATTATCCAAGGATACACTAGAAATAGTTAATAAAATTCTAGTTTAAATAAAGATGTGGATATTTCTAAATTGAGAGTAAATAATTATTAATAGTCTGAGAGTTTGAAAGACCTTTCACACTTGCTCATCTGATCTTGTCACCTTAAAACACACCACAGTTATTTCAGGAAAATAAATTATGCTAGATCTCATTTATGAAGAACCCAAACCAAAAGTATACTCTGGCACTAAAGGAGATTGGGAATTAGTAATTGGTATGGAAGTTCATGCGCAGGTAGCTTCAAAATCAAAATTATTTTCAGGAGCATCGACTAAATTTGGCAATGAGCCCAATTCAAATGTATCAATGGTTGACGCTGCAATGCCTGGAATGCTTCCAGTTATAAATGAATTTTGCGTAGAGCAGGCAGTAAGAACTGGTTTAGGATTAAAAGCAAAAATTAATTTGTATTCCGCATTTGATAGAAAAAATTATTTTTATCCTGATTTACCACAAGGTTATCAGATTAGTCAGTTATATCACCCAATAGTTGGCGAAGGCGAAATATTGGTTAATTTAGATGCAGGAATAGCAAGAAACGTTAGAGTTGAACGAATTCATTTGGAGCAAGATGCAGGCAAGTCTGTACATGATATGGATCCAAATATGTCATTTGTTGACTTGAACAGAACCGGTGTCGCTTTAATGGAAATCGTGTCGATGCCTGACATTCGAAGCCCTGAAGAAGCTGCTGCATATGTGACAAAATTAAGGCAAATTTTACGATATTTAGGGACATGTGACGGTAACATGCAAAACGGCAACATGCGTGCTGATGTTAATGTTTCCGTTTGCCCCTCAGGCCAATATGAAAAATTTCGCGCGTCAGGTGATTTTAGCCATCTTGGGACAAGATGCGAACTTAAAAATATGAATTCAATGCGGTTTATACAACTTGCAATAGATTTTGAAGCAAGAAGACAAATTTCTATTCTTGAAGATGGTGGAACAATTGATCAAGAAACACGTCTTTATGACGCTGAGAAAAATGAAACAAGGTCGATGCGTTCAAAAGAAGAAGCCCATGATTATAGGTATTTTCCAGACCCAGACCTTTTGCCACTTGAAATAGATCAAAAATGGGTCGATGGAATTGCAGAAAATCTTCCCGAACTTCCGGACGAAAAAAAAATTCGCTTCATAAAGGAATTTAAAGTCACTGAATATGATGCAAGTGTTCTTACAGCTGATCTTTCTGATGCTGAATATTTTGAAAAAATTGCTAATGGCCGTGACGGAAAACAAGCTGCTAATTGGGTAATAAATGAGTTATTTGGTCGCTTGAACAAAGCAGATTTAACAATAAAAGAGAGTCCAATTTCCACAACTCAATTAGGTGATATTTTAGATTTAATAAGTAAAGGTGACATCTCAGGTAAAATTGCAAAAGATCTTTTTGAAATTGTATGGACTGAAGGTGGAAATCCTTCAGATATTGTTGATAAGCGTGGAATGAAACAAGTAACTGATACCACGAAAATTGAAGCGGCTATTGATAAGATTATGATTGAAAATCCTGATCAAGTAACGAAAGCAAAAGAAAATCCAAAACTAGCCGGTTGGTTTGTTGGTCAAGTAATGAAAGCTACAGGTGGAAAAGCCAATCCAAAAGCTGTAAATGAGATTATCGCAAAAAAACTGCTGAATTGAGAAAGTGATTATAAAACACCAATCTATCAGTCAGTTGTAGATAAAATTATATTAATATATGCTGAATTTAGGATTTACTGAATTGAGCACATGTAAAAAAAATGTTTGGAACATGAATATGCCGTTTTTTGAGTACAAGGTTATACCAGCTCCTACTTTTGGGAAAAAAGCAAAAGGAGTAAAAGGAGCAGATGGGCGTTTTGCAAATGCGTTAACTGAAGCAATAAATCTAATGGCAGATGAAGGATGGGAATATATGCAAGCTGAGAGCCTTCCTTCCATTGAGAGGCAAGGCTTAACAAGAAAACGCCGCGAAATGAACCAAAATGTATTAATTTTTAAACGCGAAACATCTACTGAAATAAACACCGAAAGTATTGAAAAACCTCAAGGTTTTAATCCTTTTAAAAGCTTTTCAAATAAAAAAGAACCTACACTTTCGTCAATTGAAGATTCAAAAATTATTGATCAACCTTTGGAAGATGAATATGAAACGCCACCTATAGATAAATTTTAGCATTCACCAATATCTAACGAAAGTGCGTGTAAGCCATCATTAAATTCTGATTTCAATTTTGACATAACAGCTCTGTGAGCAGAAATTTGTGACATCCCCGAGAAAGCCTTTGAACGTATCTTTACATTAAAGTGAGTTTCACCACCTTCTTTATAACCACCATGCCCTCTATGAGACTCGCTATCGTCTTCAACAATTAACTCACTTGGAGCAAATGCAAGTGTTAATGCTGCAATTATTCTTGATTCCATGTCACTTCCTTTTAATTAGCCCTTGGCATCAGCCAAGAATATAGTAATATTTCTTTCCTGACTCGGGCAAGTGAATAAAGGATTTAAAATGGCAGAACGGCCTCCTATGAATTTTGATTTTGATATTTCTGTATCTGCGGATAAAAAGAAGCGTGCGCGAACCAGACGTGGAATGTCTGGTGCTTCAGAAACTTCCAAAATGACCTGCCAACATCATGAATGCCAAGAACCTGGTAAATATCGTGCGCCTCTAAACCCAGATAATCTTGATGAGTTTAGATGGTTTTGCTTAGCACACATCCGACAATTTAACCAAAAATGGAATTTTTTTGAAACCCATTCAGAAGAAGAGCTGCAAGAACAATTTGCTGCTGATCGCGTTTGGGAACGAAAAACTGAACCTCTAGGAAAGCAAACCGCAGAACAGAGAGCATGGGCTAGATTAGGAATTGAAGATCCACATCAAGTACTGGGTGAAAATGCAACAAAAAACCCAGGTAAAGGTGATGCTTTAGGTGGATCAAAGCGCCTTCCCTCAGATGAGCGAAAAGCAATCGACACATTAGAAGCAAAAGATAACTGGACAAAAACTGAATTACGTAAAAAATACAAATCGTTAATTAAAGAGCTTCATCCGGACTTAAATGGTGGTGATAGATCACAAGAAGAGTTCCTTCAAAAAGTTGTATGGGCCTGGGATCAAGTGAAAAATAGCTCAAATTTTAAAGACTAAGTACATACGCGACAAATATGTCGGTTAAATACTTTCCAATAGCATATTTCGTTCTAATTATATAAAAAAACTGGATTAATTTCAGACAGTATTAAAGGATTATTAACATGGCAGATGGCAATTTAGACATTGGGCAGCCTACAGTTAAATACAAAGTAAGAGATCTTTTTGGGATCGAAAGCGATATGGAAATTATGGGGTTTCCAGATAAATCAGATAGAGTTCCAGAAATTGATAGTACATACAAATTTGATCACGATACTACATTAGCAATTTTAGCTGGATATACTTACAACAGAAGAGTAATGATACAAGGCTATCATGGTACAGGTAAATCAACCCATATAGAACAAGTTGGCGCCAAATTAAATTGGCCCACAGTGCGAGTAAACCTAGATAGCCACATTTCAAGAATAGATCTGATTGGTAAGGACGCAATCAAATTAGTAGATGGAAAACAAGTAACCGAATTCCAAGAAGGTATATTACCTTGGGCTTTACGAAATCCTGTTGCTATTGTTTTTGACGAATATGATGCAGGTAGAGCAGATGTCATGTTTGTTATACAAAGAGTACTTGAAGTCGATGGAAAGCTTACCTTGTTAGACCAGAATAAGGTCATTTCACCTCATCCATCTTTTCGCTTATTTGCAACTGCCAATACAGTAGGATTGGGAGATACAACTGGACTATATCACGGAACACAACAAATAAACCAAGGCCAGATGGATCGTTGGTCAATTGTAAGTACATTAAATTATTTACCACATGAAGATGAAACAGCAATTGTAACGGCTAAAAACCCTGGAACTGACCCAGACGTTATAAGTAAAATGGTTACAGTTGCGGAATTAACTCGAAATGCATTTATGAATGGTGATATCTCCACTGTAATGTCACCACGGACTGTAATTGCATGGGCCCAAAACACAAATATATTCAAAGATGTAGGCTTTGCATTTAGGCTCACCTTCCTGAACAAATGTGATGAATTAGAAAGAGAAACAGTAGCGGAATTTTATCAACGTTTATTTGATGAAGAGTTACCTGAAAGCGCTGCATCTGTTAGCTTAGGTTAATGAGTAATTCGAATAATAACCCTGCAGATCCATTTAAGAAAGCTCTTGCTGAAGCTACCAGAGCAATGGCTGCAGATAGTGAACTTTCAGTTTCTTACTCCATAGATCCACCAGGTTTATCTAACGATACAGCACGTTTACCTCAAATAAGTCGTAGAATGACACGGCAAGAAGTATTACTTGCTCGTGGTACTGCAGATGCATATGCATTACGTACTCGTTTTCATGATGAAAAAATCCATAATCGCTATATGCCAACAGGCAATGAAGCAAAGGAAATATATGAAGTGATGGCAACAGCTAGATGTGAAGCTGTAGGTGCTCGAGCAATGCCGGGAACTGCAGGTAACATCGAAGCTAAATTAGAAGCAGAAGCTCTAGCACTTGGGTACGATAAAGCGTCATCATTCAAAGATGTACCCATGCCAACTGCACTATCATATTACCTACGCCAAATAGCGACTGGCAGAGAAATGCCCAAAAGTGTTAAAAACGCATTGGATCAATGGGAAACTACGATTGAAGAACGCTCTGGAGCAACATTTGAAAACATCGGTGACAAAATTGTAGACCAGATCGAATTTTCTCGTTTTGCCCGTCAGCTTATTGATGATCTGGGATATGGAGATCAACTTGGGGATGACCCGGATCAACCAGACCCTGAAGATGACCAAAACGATGCCGAAAATGACGCTGAAGATACATCCGAACCTGATGATGATACTGGAGATACATCGGAAGAGCCAGAAGATACTCAAGAAGATAATGACGACACACAACAATCCACTGATAAACAACAATCAGAATTATCAATGGATGAGAACGAAGAAAATTCCGAATCTCAAGAGGCTGAGTCCCCAGAGAATGAACCCCCACTCCAACCTCATACACCACCCGTATCCGCGGCTGATCCAAATTATAAAGTTTTTGTAAATAAATTTGATGAAGAAGTTATGGCTGAAGATTTAGCGTCATCAAATGAATTAGAACGTTTACGAGCTTATCTGGATCAACAACTCGAACCATTAAAAGGTGCAGTTTCACGTTTAGCAAACAAACTTCAAAGGAGATTACAAGCTCAACAAAATAGGTCTTGGTCTTTTGATATGGAAGAAGGGTTATTGGATGCAGGTCGATTAGCTCGTATTATATCAAATCCTACAACTCCATTATCGTTTAAAGTAGAAAAAGATACTGATTTTAGAGATACTGTAGTCACAATATTATTAGATAATTCTGGCTCTATGAGGGGTAGGCCAATATCTATTGCTGCAATTTGTGCAGATGTACTAGCAAGAACTCTAGAACGCTGCCAGGTAAAATGTGAGATTCTAGGCTTCACCACACGAACATGGAAAGGTGGCCAAAGCCGCGAAGAATGGTTGCAAAATGGGCGCCCTGAAGGCCCTGGTCGATTGAACGATCTTAGGCATATCATATATAAAGATGCAGATGCTCCTTGGCGAAGATCAAGGCCTAATCTTGGCTTAATGATGAAAGAAGGTTTACTAAAAGAAAATATTGATGGCGAAGCTCTAGAATGGGCGCACAAAAGGATGATTGCACGTCCAGAAGCAAGAAGAATATTAATGGTAATATCTGATGGAGCTCCAGTGGATGACAGCACATTATCTGTAAATTCAGCTGCATATCTGGAAAAACATTTAAGGGATGTAATTGCAATGATTGAAAAAAGACGTGCCGTTGAGCTTACAGCAATTGGCATTGGTCATGACGTAACAAGATATTATGAACGAGCTGTTACTATTACAGATGCTGAACAATTAGCTGGGGCTATAACTGAACAATTAGCAGGCTTGTTTGATAACGACCCTCGTTTGATTAAACGGCAAGGAAGATAATGTTCCAAACATTTGATGAAAAAACAGTATCAGAGACATCAAAAAATCGCATATACTTACTTCGAGAAGAAATGCGTAAGAAAAATATCGATGCATTTTTAATCCCACGTAATGATGCTCATATGGGAGAATATGTTTCTGATAGAGACAAACGTTTGGAATGGCTAACAAGCTTTAGTGGGAGTGCAGGATATTGTATCGTATTTAAAGACAAAGCATTTTTATTCGTAGACGGCCGCTATACAATTCAAGCGGAAAATCAATGTGATGAAAATATTTTTGAAATTCGTAATATTCCAAAAAACTCATTAATCGATTGTATAAACGAAAGCTTTGAAGAGAAAGCGCTGATAGCCTACGATCCTTGGCTCCATACTATCGAACAAATATTAGAAATTCATTCAAATAAGAAAAAAAATATTGAACTTATTGAAGTAGATAACTTCATTGATACAATTTGGATTGATCAGCCTATTGCTTCTGTTGAGCTGATGGTTCCACATTTATTAAAATATTCTGGGCAAGTGCATACTGAAAAACTTGAGATTATTGGCAATATATTATCTAATGTTGGCCAGTCTAATGTGATACTTACTCAACCTGATACTATAGCATGGGCGTTAAATACACGTGGTACAGATCTTATTCAAACGCCTGTTGCTCTATGCTTTGCAACTATTAATGCATCGGGGAGTGCTAATCTTTTTATTGACCCAAAAAAAGTTGATGATGAATTACACAAGCACTTAGGCCCGAATGTAGTATTGCATGATATAAAATCTTTTAGTTTATTTTTAAAAACATTATCTGGTTTAGTGCGCATAGATTCAAATAGAGCCCCAATAGCTATAAAGCATATCTTAGAAATCGCAAAAGTTTCTTTTACATATGATAGTGATCCAATATTGAAACTAAGAGCTTGTAAAAATAAAACTGAATTAGAAGGTAGTGTTCAGGCTCATATTCGCGATGGTGCAGCAGTTGTAGAATTCTTATCTGAAATTCAACATGCACAACCAGGCTTTTTGAAAAATGAAATAGAGTTAGTTAAGCTCTTAGAGTCAAAGCGATATGCAACTGGGAAATTAAAAAATATTTCATTTGATACGATATGTGGTTCAGGCCCAAATGCCGCCATAATTCATTATCGAGTAAACACTAAAACAAATCGAACAATCTCTCTTGGAGATGTAGTGCTAATCGATAGTGGTGGACAATATCTAGATGGGACAACAGATATTACTCGAACTATTGCAATTGGGTCGGTAGCAGAAGAAGTGATCGATGCAAATACTCTTGTACTAAAAGGTATGATAGCAATTTCAGCTTTGAGATTTCCCAAGGGTTTGTCTGGTCGTGATATAGATTCAATTGCACGGCAAGCTTTGTGGTCAAAAGGCTTGGATTTTGATCATGGAACTGGCCATGGTGTTGGATCATTTCTATCTGTTCATGAAGGCCCACAAGCAATATCAAGACATAACAATGTGCCATTAGAACCTGGTATGATCATATCAAATGAGCCTGGATACTATAAAAAGAATTCATTTGGTATACGAATAGAGAATTTAATATATGTAAAAGAATGTTTAAGAGACAAAAATCATGATGATCGATGTATGTTGGAATTTGAAACGCTAACGTTGGCTCCGTTTGATTTAAATATGATAAAAGTTAGTTCATTAAATGAACAAGAAATAAAATGGCTTAATAACTACCATTCAAATGTTTATAAAAAACTAAATTCTATTTTAACTAAGTCTGCAAAAAAATGGTTGAAAGCTGCGTGTATCCCGATTTAACTTTATGAGTGCTCTTCTTTAGAAGTATCAAATAAGGCCTGATTGAATGTTTTAAGCGCATCTATATAATATAAGACGCCAACTAATTTAGTGGAATTCTTTTCAGGTCCTATACTCAAAACTGGTAAATATTCACATTCTCCATTTTGAAACATAGGCATAGCTGCCTCTAAATTTGCACCAATATCTAAATACTGACCTTGTTCAATCATTTGCCATAAATATTTTTCATCAAGATTTGTTTTTTCATAAGAATTCATGATACTCACGACTTTGTATTTTGCGAGTAAATAACTATGTGGGCCCTCAGAAAGGTTCACACCTCTACGTTCCAATTGTGTTAAGAAAAATGATCGATGAATCATTTTACTCGTAAAGGCAGTGGCTATTGACACAGCTACCATAACAGCAAGACCTGCTTGCCAATCACCCGTAAGTTCTATCACAATCAAGATAGTTGAAATTGGAGCCCCCAATATAGCAGCAGCGACAGCGCCCATACCTGAAATGGCATAAAGCGTTTCATCACCATCTACTGATGGAAAAATTGAAACAGCAATCCATCCAAATGCAAGTCCAGTAAGCGCACCCAACATTAGTGAAGGAGAAAATATTCCTCCACCCATTCGGCCAGCTAATGTAATGACTACTGCCAAACCTTTGGCAAATGCAAAAGATATAGCAGTCCAGAATAATAAATTTCCATTCAATGCAAGAGACATTGTTTCATATCCAACACCAATAATATGTGGAAATTTTATAGCTATAAGTCCTAGAAAAGCACCCGCGAAAGCAGGCCTAGACCAATTAGGAATGCGTAGTATTTTCTGAAATTTATCACCTAAAGTTTCTGCCCAAAATACAGATTTTATAAAGCTTACTGCCACAAACGCACACACAATTCCTAGAAGTAAATGTGCAGGCAATTCAATATAAAAATCTTGGGTATGAACAGGTAATGTAAACTCTGTCACATTACCAAAATATAATCGACTAATTACAGTGCCTGCAACCGATGCAATTAGTATTGGAGCCAATGCTTGAATTGCATAATGCCGCAATACAACTTCAAGTGCGAATAAAGCACCCGCTAAAGGTGCATTGAATGACGCAGAAACAGCTGCGGCAACAGCACAACCCATCAAGTTACGACCAGTAATACCATCAGCATTTATCCATCGAGAAACTTTTGAAGATATCAAAGACCCTAACAAAACAACTGGACCTTCACGACCTGTAGACCCACCCGTTGAAAGAGTAATCACTGAGGCAAAACTTGAAGCTAACCCTGCTTTTCCCTCTACCCTACCTTCATATAATGCAGCACCTTCGATGACATGGCCCACAGACCTTGCCCGACCATCTTTTGTAAAAATATTTAGAATTATACCAACAATTAATCCACCAGTAATTGGAATAATCATAACAGTGAACCATGGCAATTGAGATACAGCATCTGTTAGCGATATCCCACTTTCTCCATAAGAAAAAAATTGCAGATATGTTATGGCCAGCCGAAATCCAAGTGTAGCCAGTCCAGATGCTATTCCTATTAGTAAAGCAATGATCCAAAATTGCATCTGACTTAAGCCATATTCACGAATTATGCTTAAGTATCTAGATATATCTAGCATGAACTCATTAAATTTTTTATTTATTAAACTCAACAAACTGGACCTTTTATAATTCAAATCTCTAAGTTAACATTAAGAAAGTTTGGAGATTTCTATGACCAATATTGCAGCAGCCATAACAGAAGTTAAAGCACTTCTTGGGCAAAGGTTAAATACATCTAAATCTGTGTGTGAATTACATGGCCAAAATGAAACCTATTTTCCTAAAATGTTACCAAATGCAGTAGCATTTCCACATAATACATTAGAAGTCTCAAAAGTTGTTAAAATATGTGAAAAATATTACTGCCCTATAATTCCTTGGGGCGTTGGAACCTCTTTAGAAGGTCATGCATTAGCATTACATGGTGGAATTACATTAAATATGTCAGAAATGAATAATACTCTTGAAGTAAACACTCAAGATATGCTCGCAGTAGTACAGCCTGGTATTACTAGAGAAATTCTAAATAAAGAGCTACGATCAACAGGGTTGTTTTTCTCAGTTGATCCAGGCGCAAATGCAACTCTAGGTGGCATGGCTGCAACGAGAGCATCAGGGACAACCTCTGTTCTTTATGGAACAATGCGAGAAAATGTCCTAGCTATGGAAATTGTTTTAGCCGACGGTAAAATTATAAGGACTGGTACGAGAGCTAAAAAATCATCAGCTGGATACGACCTCAACAAATTATTTGTTGGCAGTGAGGGAACACTAGGTATAATCACTGAGCTCACAGTGGCGTTAAAGGGGCAACCAGAAGCAATTTCAGCTGCAGTTTGTGATTTTGAGAGTATCGATGACGCTGTAAATGTTGTTATAATGGCGATACAACTGGGAATACCCATGGCAAGAATTGAATTGATTGATGAGATATCAATTCGTGCTATTAACCAATACTCAAAACTAGATTACCCTGAGAAACCTCATTTATTTATGGAGTTTCATGGCTCAATAACAAGCGTCTCAGGCCAAGCAGAAACAATCTTAAGTATTGCAAAAGATTTTCAAGTAGGCGGCTTTAAATGGTCTACAAAATCCGAAGAACTAAACAAACTATGGGCAGCCCGCCATCAAGCATACTATGCAACCAAGGCATTATTTCCAAACCAAATCGGGATGTCTACTGATATCTGTGTACCAATCTCTAAACTTGCTAAAGCTATTAAAGATACTCAAAGTGATCTAAAAAAATACAATGTAACAGGCTCCATTATTGGTCATGTTGGAGATGGGAATTACCATACTTTATTATTTTGCGACCCAACAGACCCTGACGATTTAAAACTAAATAAACTACTTGCAAATAGAATGGCCAAAAGAGCCTTAGCTGTAGGTGGAACTGTAACTGGAGAACATGGAATTGGTATAGGAAAATTAAATCTCATGGAACAAGAACATGGTTCTTCATTATCAATAATGACTGACTTGAAAAAACTTTTTGATCCTAAAAACATAATGAATCCAGGAAAAATGATAAATCTAAGTTCCAAACAGATCGATGATTAATTAAATAGTATATAAATAATTATAACAAAGCTTGGGCTGCTGCACGAGCTTCTGGTGTAATTTTATCCCCAGAAAGCATACGCGCAATTTCATTTATTCGTGCATTTTCGTCTAATTGGATGACTGTACTCGTAGTTACCCTATTCATAGTACTTTTATTAACTTGCCAGTGATGAGCACCTTTTGCAGCCACTTGAGGACTATGAGTTACAACTAATACTTGGCTAGATATTGCTATATCTGCCAATCTTTGACCAACTGCATCAGCTGTAGCACCTCCAACACCTCGGTCTATTTCATCAAAGATCATTGTTAAATTTTGATTTGTTTTTGTTAAGCATACTTTTAAGGCAAGTAAAAAACGCGATAACTCTCCACCAGATGCGATCTTGTTTATAGGTCCAGCTGGTGCTCCTGGATTTGTTGAAACAATAAATGTAACTTCGTCAAAGCCATCTTCACTAGATTTTTTTGTATCAATATTAACAATAAAGCGTGAATTTTCTAACTTTAGTGGCCCCAATTCATTTACCATTGCACGTTCTAATTCTTTTGCAGTTTTTTTCCTCAATTTTGATAAATCTGAAGCATATTTATCATAATTAGCTTTAGATTCTGATAACTTTTCTTCTAGATTTATTATTTCTTGAGCACTCAATTTCGAGTTCTCAAGTTTTTGAATTAATTCCAAAGAAAAAGTATTTAAATTATCGGGTAAGATATCATGCTTTCTCGCCAAAGCTCGTATTGCAAACAACCTTTCCTCAACTTTCTCTAATTCTAGCGGATTAAAATCTGTTAAGGATAAATATTTATCTATATATTGTTGAGCATTCGATAAATTTGAAAGTGAAGAAGATAAATTAGATATAACATTTTCCAATGAATCCTCTGCATCATTTGAGACTCCTTCTATCCATCGAATAGCATCAGTCAATAAGCCCTCAGCTCCACTTTCATTGATTAATTCTGATGCTTTTTCAATATCTCCACGAATTTTTTGAGATGATTGCATTGATCTTCTTCTAATATCCAAAAGCTCATCTTCACCATCTTCTGGTGATAACTTTTGCAATTCATCAATTGAATGCTTAATATAATCATTATCTTTTATTGCATCAAAATAAGATAATTTTGCATCATTTAGCTCAGTTTCTGTCTTTCGATACTCTTTCCATAACAGACGGAGTTTAAATGAATTAATATTTCCAAAATTATCTAATAAATCTATGTGACTTTTCGGGTTTAGAAGTCCACGATCATCAAATTGGCCATGTATTTCGACCAGAACATCTGAAAGTTTTCTTAATATTTCACCAGAGCATCTTTTATCATTTACATAAGATGTTTTTCTACCTTCTAGGTTAACAGTACGCCGCAATATCAGCTCATCCGTTGCAGGTATACCAGATGATTTTAATATTTCTTTAACAGATACAGAATTTTTAATATCAAAATATGCAATAACTTCACCATTATTGGCACCTTCACGAACTAAACTAGAGCGACCCCGCCAGCCAAGTACAAAACCTAAAGAATCAAGCAATATAGATTTACCAGCGCCAGTTTCGCCGGTTAATACATTCAATCCTGGCTGAAAATTCAGCTCTAATTTATCAATTAGAAGCAAGTCTGTGATATATAGACCACGTAACATTTATGTCATAGCCGTTTTTTTGGTGTAACATTGCGCCATATTTTGGTGAGCCAATTAGATGAATTTTCATTAACAGCTTCAGTTGATATTCCACGACCTGTTAACAAAACATATGTATCTTTATACCAATCCGATGCTTGAAAGTTATGGCCTAATATTGCACCAGTTGTTTGCGCGTTAGCTATTAATCCTAATGACAAATAAGACTCTACTAATCTGTGCAAAGCTTCAGGAGTATGGCTTGTTGTTTCGAATTCTTCAACAACTACTCTAAATCTAGAGATAGCAGCTCCAAAATGGCCACGCTTTAAATAATAGCGCCCAACTTCCATTTCAGCACCTGCTAAATGGTCTAGTGATAAATCAAATTTTAGAAGTGATGGAGAAGTATATTCACTATTTGGATATCGTTCGATGACAGTTCTAAATGCTTGCAATGCGCTAAATGTTACTGATTGATCTCTACTAACATTATCAATTTGATCATAGTAACTTAATGCTATCAAATATTGGGCATGTGCTGCATCAACATCTGCCGGGTAAAAATCCAAATACCGCTCAGCATCAGCCCTACTTTCTTCATAGAAGGCACCATTGTGATTTGCGATTGCAGACATCAGAAGTGATTTTTTAGCCCATTCAGAATAAGGATATTGGCGTTCTACTGCAGCGAACAAACTAGCTGCTTCTGCATTCAAATTATCTTTCAACTTTGCATCAGCTGAAAGGTACATTTCTTCCGCAGTAGGTTCCCTTTCAGTTTTTTTCTCAGTTAAATCATTGCATCCAGACAAAAAAATTGAAAAAGCAGCTAACGGCCATAATATTTTTCCCCATTTGAAAATCATGAAGTCATTCCTATCCATATGTGCTTATATTAACGATTATATACAATCTAGCATTTCCAATTGAAAGGAAAACAATTTTATAAAATAGTTAAAGACAGATTTATACAAATGTGCATTTTACTGAACAAAATCATCCCACGAGATATCTGCACCAGGCAAATCATGGCTTATATGACTTGGACATTCCACCATCTCCCATGCATGAGATTGAGAAAATAAAGCATGTAATAATAGGTTTGTAGCACGGTGCCCAGCTCGCTTACCTTTATATTCTCCAAGAATTGGCGCACCTGCTAAATATAAATCACCCAAAGCATCTAACATTTTGTGACCAACACATTCGTCTTTCCGCCGATAACCTTCTGGATTTAATACTACATCTTTATCGACGACAATCGCATTATCTAGGCTGCCACCAAGAGCTAATCCCATAGACTGCAAATGATCGACATCACTTCTTCTGACAAAAGTTCTACAGTTAGAAAGTTCGCGAACAAATGAACCATTGGCCATATTCAATTTCTTTTCTTGGAATCCTATAGCTGCTTCTTCAAAATCTATTTCAAAGTTCATTTTTAAAGTTTCACTAGGAGACAAACTTACTTCGCAGTCATCAACAACAACCTTAACTGGTTCAAGGATGCGTATCACGCGTATTGGTGTATTAAGCTTTTGAATGCCAGCTTTTAAAATCGCACTAACGAAAGGGGCTGAAGAACCATCCATTATTGGAATTTCTGGCCCATCAACATCTATAATCGCATTGTGAATACCTGTTCCAGCTAATGCGGCCATTAAATGTTCAATAGTGGAAACCTCCACTCCATCAGAATTACTTATGCGAGTGCAAAGCTGTGTATTACTAACAGCATCATATCTGGCAGGAATTAAATTATCACAGTCTGAAATATCTACACGCCGAAACCATATTCCATATTCTGCAGATGCTGGTGAAATAATTAAATTTGAAGGCACACCAGAGTGGAGTCCGGTACCAGACATTTTAATTATTTTTTTAATTGTGGTCTGCATAGATAATTGGCCATATTATTATATTTATGTATTTGATTTATTTATACATCTAAGTTGTAAATCACTCAATTCACGCTTTATGTCCAAAATTAACTAAATTGTAATATTTGTAAGGTTGCAAAAGAAAAAGGCGCGGAAATCCGCACCTTTTTCAAATTTCATTTTTAATTTGCTTGACGCCTTAAGAAGGCTGGGACCTCCACTTGATCATCATTAACATTCATTTCTTCATATTCAGAATTGTAACGAGGCTCGTCTTGAACTCTTGGTTGACTCCTAAATACTGGTTCAACAACAGATGATGAACCAGTCATTCTTGAAATTAAACCTCCAAACACACCCTTACGTTCATTTGGTTTATCATGAGAAAAAGTTTCTTCAAGATTTGATTGTGGAGTAATTCTCAAAGGTTCTTGTTTAGGTTGTTTCTGCACTGCAGCATGCAATCGAGCCATAATTTCAGGGCTAGGTTGTCCAGACAATTCTGGAGTAAAATTATCAAACTCTGGCTCTATGTGATCATCAGAGACAGTATTTTCTTCTTGAATTGGTTTGTATGCTGGTTCAGGTAATTCAATATCATTTATGTAATTAGTTTCATCTACTTCTACTAAACCTATATTATTGTCATCAAAAAACGTAGGTTCTTGTAAGGTCGAAACTGTTTCAACTTCTAACTCTTCTGTAGCAGCTATATCTTTTGTATTAACAATTTCATCATTCCTTAAAGGGAGTGGAGACTTTAAAGTTCTACGAGGAACAGGTGTTTCACCAATCTCTTTTTCTGCTGCATCAATCCCAGTTGCAACGACAGACACTCTCATTGTGCCGTCAAGCGTTTCATCTAAGGCAGATCCAACAAGAATGTTTGCGTTTGGATCAACTTTATCACGAATTCTATTTGCTGCTTCATCAACTTCAAAGAGTGTTAAATCAGAACCACCTGTAATGTTTATTAGCACACCACGGGCACCATCAAGCGAAATTTCATCTAATAATGGATTATTAATCGCTTGCTCTGCTGCTTGAATAGCGCGATCTTCACCTGAGGCTTCACCCGTTCCCATCATAGCTTTGCCCATTTCGTCCATGACAACACGAATATCAGCAAAATCTAGATTTATAATTCCTGGACGTACCATTAAATCAGTTACGCCTTTAACACCTTGGTATAAAACATCATCCGCGAGGCTAAATGCTTCAGTAAAAGTTGTTTTTTCATTCGCTATTCTAAATAAATTTTGATTTGGAATAATGATAAGTGTGTCTACTACAGATTGTAATGTCTCAACCCCATCATCTGCTTGCCTGGCTCTTTTGAAACCTTCGAATTGGAATGGCTTTGTAACAACACCAACAGTTAAAATGCCAAGTTCACGAGCTGCTTGAGCAATGATAGGCGCTGCTCCAGTTCCAGTTCCACCACCCATACCAGCGGTTATAAAACACATATGGCTTCCTGCCAGATGATCAACAATTGTTTCTATACTCTCTTCAGCGGCTAATGCTCCTACTGTTGGTTGCGCACCAGCGCCGAGACCCTCAGTAGCTTTTTCACCCAACTGTATTCGAGTTGATGCTTTTGATAATTGCAATGCCTGAGCATCTGTATTGGCTACAATGAAGTCAACTCCATCAAGATTTTTTTCAATCATGTTGTTAACTGCATTGCATCCTGCGCCGCCTACACCAAAAACGGTAATTTTTGGACGCAAATCTGCTACTTCAGGTATTTGGAGATTCAGAGTCATGGTCTGTCCGCCTGTTTTAAATTTTACTGCTCTGTCACTTTTTGTGACTTATTATACTTTATTGTAACAAACTGATTCGTTGACGTCACGAAAAATCGTACTGAAATTTAATAGTTATTTAAAAAAACAGAATTAAATAGACTTTTGAAGCTCAAAAACATTATTTACCAGTTGTTTTTGACCCATTGCATGGCTCGTTTCATAGGCATTGCACCCATACGCCTCTCTGGCAAATCAAAATCCCAACACTCGTCTTGAGGATGTGCAGCATAAAGAGCTAAACCAACAGGAGCAGCATAATCTGGCCCAGTAGCGGCTTGCGGCAATCCATGAACTCTTAATGGACGTCCTAAACGAACTTGTTGACCTAGAATTCTACTCGCCAACCCTTCCATTCCAGGGATTTGGCTGGCTCCTCCAGTCAATACAATGCGCTGACTTGGTAAAGTATCAAATCGCGCAGCTTGTAATTTATGATAAACTTCTTCCAATATTTCTTCAATACGAGGACGAATTATACCAATAATTTCAGATCTAGTGAACTTTCGGCGATCATGATCCCAATCTCCAGTTTGTCCATCTACATCTATCATTTCTCTATCATCCATAGATGTAGCTATTACACCTCCATGAATTGTCTTAATTCTTTCTGCAGTATTACGAGGTATTTGCAGCCCAGAGGATAAATCAGAAGTTACATGATCGCCACCAATACGAACTGAGTCCGCAAAAATCATTTGCTTTCGTAAAAAAACTGACACTGAAGTAGAACCGCCTCCTATATCTATACATGCAGCACCTAATTCTTGTTCATCCTCAACTAATGATGAAATAGCTGATGCATATGCCGATGAAACTACTCCAGCTAACTCCAAATCACACCGCTTTATGCAAGTAATTAAATTTCTCAGTATACGTGCATCAATTGTTAATAAATGTAAGTCTACAGATAATAGATGCCCTATTTGGCCACGTGGGTCTGAAAGTGATGGATTTTGATCTAATGCAAAATTAACCGGCATAGCATGAATTGTTTCGCGGTCTTCACCAAAGTTTGGCGTATCACAAGAAGCTAACACTCTTCCAATATCTGCATTGGTTACACTACCTGTCTCAACCTGAACATCACCAGCTAGTCCATATGATTTTGGCTGAGCTCCAGAAAAACAAACCATGACATGGTCTACTCGAATATTTGCCATTTTTTGCGCGCCCTGAACAGCAGTTCTAATAGCGCGCTCCGTTTCTTCCATTTTTGTAATTTCACCAAGTTTAACTCCGCGAGATCTAGTTTTTGCAACACCGATAACTCGAAATGAGCCATGATTAGCTATTGCGCCAATACCCTCAGACGCATTTATCTGAACAGAGGGGTCAAATTGTAAAATCATACACACTATTTTAGATGTACCTACATCTAAAATGGCTACTACTCCTCTTTGTAAAGCTGCTCGTCTTTTCTGACGCATTGTTCTTTGGTTTTCATAAAGAGTATTCATTTTATTTCTCTATTCCATTAATTCAGATGTGCGGATAATTTCGTTTGCAGCGTCAGAAAGACGCAAAACTGGCCTCGATGTGTCACGCATGTCAATCGTAACAATGTCACGTGATAATATATTTTGAGACGAGTTTAGTACCAAAACATGCTTTAAAGCATTTATGGGTTCAAACTCAGGCAATTGTATAATTTGATTACGGTCCAAGATCATGTCCCATCTTCTATCACCCATTCTACGCAAACCACGTAAACGCTCAGAAATTGGTTCCGCAACCTTATAAATATTCAGAGCCTCAAGAATATATTCTTTTGCACCATCTCCTGCAAAAAGCGGTAAGTCGAGCCGGTCAAGCCTTGATGCAAGAATGCCAGAAATTTCTCCTTCAGAATCTATCATTTCTAGAGAGGAACCATTTCTCCATATAATTAGTGGGATTCTTTCGATTAGATCTACTTCCAACAATCCACCAGGCCTAAGGAATAATGATGCAGATTTAACTTCTTGCATATCTTGAATCTTATTTTTCAACTCAAGCAGATCTAATTTAAAAGAACTAACTGGAAAATTTAATTTCAAAGATTTTCTGATAGACATTGCCAATGCTTCAGACGCCCCTTCAATTTTCATTAATTCAATTTGAAATTCTGGACGTGCTTGAATATTTAATTTTGCATCTTCAAACACATTATTAAACTTTAATCGCAAATTATCATTTGATAAAAAATATGTTCCAAACATAAACATTAATAATGTCGGCAATCCAAAACATATTGTTCTTTTTATAATTGGCGACAACCACATTCGGTGTATTTTGTATTTTATCTTACTAGGAGCAGGGTCAGTTTTAATAACCCGTTCTGGAGTTTTTTGACCAAACAAGCGCCCTATTTTTTCTGCAGAAATTTCACCAAGTGGAGCAATATTTGGGGCCTCTTGCTTTCTTTTGTTTATAGACTCAATCGAAGAGATGCGCCTTAATTGTGGTTCTTTTCGATTCATCGATTGCATGATGCGTCCTCCACCATCCAACGGACCATTTGCCCAAAAGATATGCCTTTATAAGCAGCCTGCTCAGGCGCCAGTGATGTAGGTGTCATACCTGGCTGAGTATTAGTTTCCAATAATTTCAAACCAGATAGACCTAGATTTTCATCCCAGCGAAAATCAGTTCTTGATAACCCTCTGCAATTTAAACATTCATGCGCGCGTTCTGCATAATCGATACATGCATCAAAAATTTCTTTTGGCAGGTTTGCAGGTATTTCATGATGTGAACCACCATTCTCATACTTAGCGTCAAAATCATACCAACCATCAGTAATGATATTTGTTACAGTAAGGGCATTTCCATCAAGTACGGTTACCGTTAATTCATATCCGGGAATGAATTCTTCAACCATTAGTATATCTGGCAATTCTTCTTTAATAGTCGATATTGGCTTATCACCACTATTTACAATGTATACACCAACAGATGATCCTTCATTGTATGGCTTTACAACATATGGAGCAGGCATTGGGTGTGAATTTAAAATTTCAGATTTAGAAACCAACATAGACGCAGCAACAGGTAAACCTGCCGCTCTATAAACATCCTTTGTTTTTTCTTTGTCCATAGCTAGCGCTGATGAATAAACTCCTGAATGAGTATATGGAATTTGCATCCATTCCAGTAACCCTTGTACGCAACCATCTTCACCCCATCGACCATGCAAAGCATTAAATACTACATCAGGATTTGACGCAGTTATTTTTGGTGCAAGATTCTCATCTGCATCAATAATTGAAACAATGTAACCTTCTCCGCGTAATGCAGATGCAATTTCGTTACCCGAAACCAGTGAGACTTCTCTCTCAACTGACGGGCCACCATTTAGCACTGTAACACGGGTGATCGCCTTGCTCGACATACCATCCTCTTCCTTACCCTGTTAATCGGGCTTTAGAATTTTATTCAGTTAAGGGTTCTCCAACCCTCATTATTTCCCACTCTAACTTAATCCCAGAGTCTGCGTAAACCTTTTTAATTACTTCTTTGCCTAAATTTTCTAAATCAGCTGCAGTTGCATCCCCAATATTGATCATAAAGTTAGAATGTTTATTACTCATTTTAGCTCCACCAATACTAGCTCCACTCATACCTGCATTGTCAATTACCTTCCATGCCTTTAGATCGTGCACATCATCAATTTTGCCCGTAGATGAAAAACCCGATGGATTTCTAAAAGTTGAGCCACAAGACCGTGCATCTATAGGTTGGCTCTCTGAGCGTTTATCAAGTGCTGATTGCATTTTATTTTTCAATTCCACTGAAGTTTTATGATTTCCCTTCAGAATTACATTCGTAATAATGGATCCTTTTGGTATCTCACTTGATCTGTAATCAAAATGCATATCTTCTTTATTTAATGTTATTAATTTTCCTTCTCTAGTAACAACGCTCGCACTTTCAAAAACATCTTCGATGTATGAACCATAACACCCAGCATTCATCTTTACTGCTCCACCTATTGTTCCCGGAATGGTTCTTAAAAATGTGAGGTCAATACCTACATCAGCTGCTTTACGCGCAACATGTGAGTCTAAAGCAGCTGCTCCAACACTTATTTTATTATTATCCAATATATCTATATTATTGAATCCTCGCCCAAGCTTAATGACAACACCCCTGATACCACCATCCCGTACAATGAGATTTGAGCAAACGCCAATTATAAAGACTGGTATGTTTTTTGGTGTATTACTTAAAAAATTTGATAAGTCATCTTTATCGGCGGGTTGATACAAATAATCCGCCATACCACCTACTTTCAACCATGAAAGATCTGACATTAATCGATTAGCAACAATCGTACCGCGAACTGTAGGAGGAAATTTTTCAGTCATTATTTAACCATTTTACTAGATTTAAGATAAAAAAATTTAACCATACACTTATTTGTACATATAAGTTATCTCAATTAACAATAATATTCTCAGATAATCCATAAGCCCATGCGCTTATAGTTCCCGCACCCAGGCACACTAAAAGATCGCCATTTTTACAGTTTTCTAAAAAAAAATTTTTTAAATCTGCTTCATCTACAACGGCAAAGGCATTGCGATGTCCCCTGGCTTTCAAACCAGCAACCAGACTATCACGATTACGATTTTTTATAGGTTCTTCGCCAGCAGAATACACATCCGTTATACCAACCACATCAGCATCATTGAAAGAATTACAAAAATCTTCGAATAAATTATCTAATCTACTGTATCGGTGAGGCTGATGCACAGCTATTACTTTTCCACTGGTCGCTTGTTTTGCCGCACTCAATACTGCTGAAATTTCCACTGGATGATGGGCATAATCATCAATTATAGTCACTCCATTAATTTCCCCTACATGTGTAAAACGCCGCTTAACTCCTTTGAACTCTAATAGTGCATTACGGATTTGTTTTGCATCCATGCCAAGGTGCCTAGATACTGCAACAGCAGCTAAAGCATTTGAAACGTTATAATCTCCTGGCATGGGAAGCATTACATCTTTTATGAATGCATTTTCAGATTGAAGCGCAATATCAAAGTATGCACACCCCTTTTTAAATTTCAAATTTTCTGCTCTAACATCAGCTTGCTTATTGAAGCCATAAGTAACAATCCGTCTGTCATCAACACGGCCAACCAAAGATTGCACTTCTGGATGATCTGTATTGCAAATTGCTAATCCATAAAATGGTATATTTGATACAAAGTTATAAAAAGCATCTTTCAAATTATCAAAACTTCCATAATGTTCCATATGCTCAGGATCTATGTTGGTCACCACTGCTATTGTAGCTGGCAGTTTATTAAAAGTCCCGTCACTTTCATCTGCTTCTACAACCATCCAATCACCAGTACCCATTCGGGCATTGGAACCATAGGCATGAATTATACCACCGTTTATAACTGTTGGATCAATCCCACCATGATCTAATAAGGTAGCTACCAAAGTTGTCGTTGTGGTCTTGCCATGCGTTCCAGCAATAGCAATATTAGATTTTAATCTCATTAATTCTGCAAGCATTTCTGCTCGACGAACAATTGGTAAACCTAAAGCTCGCGCATGATCTAATTCTTTATTTCCTGCTTTGATTGCTGATGATATAACTACAACTTCAACTGCTTCAACATTTTTTGGATCTTGAGGGTAATGAATTTTCGCCCCCATTTTCATTAGCCGTTTTGTAATTGGAGTCTCTTTTAGATCTGAACCAGAGATAATATATCCTTGATTTATTAGCACTTCTGCAATTCCTGACATACCAATTCCACCAATACCAATAAAATGTATGGGTCCAAGCTTAGTAGGTAATTTAGTTGTAGTTATCATTTTACAATTCATCTTTAGCATTAGCTTCAATTAGGTCAGCCAGTTCATTCACAGCATTTGGCTTACCCATCATTAACGCTCTTTTTGCCATATTAGAAGCTATCTCATCAGATGATAAAATTTTTATTATATTTTCAGCTAATATCTCCGGTGTAAGTTTATTTTCAGATATTATATTCGCTGCCCCTGCCTTAACTAATCCTTGAGAATTAGCTGTTTGATGATCACCAGTAGCTGCCGCAAATGGAATTAATATTGAAGGACGACCTATAATTGAAATATCAGCTATAGATGATGCACCAGAGCGTGAAATTACTAATTGCGCTTGGGATATTCGCAAAGGAACATCTTGAAAAAACTCTTCAATTTCAAAGCTAACATTAGAACCTAAAAATATCTTTTCAACCGCTGCCATATCTTCTTTTCGCACCTGGCAAGCGACTCGTAAGTTAATTCGCAAATATTCAGGCAATAGAGTTATTGCTTCAGCAGTAGTTTTTGAAACAATGCTAGAGCCTTGTGAGCCTCCAATTACTAATAAGCTTAACGGCCAATTTCCTGGAGGCGTGTATGGAGAATTTTTATATTGTAAAACTTTGCTTCGAACAGGGTTACCAACATATTCAGCTTTCACATTTTTTGGCAGTTGAGTTGGCCAAGAGCCACAAGCTACACTGCAAACTTTTTTTGAGAATAATTTGTTTACCCTTCCTAAAATACCATTTTGCTCATGAATGATACGCGGTATTTTTTTAATCCCACCGGCCAGAAGCGCTGGAACTGCAGGGTACCCACCAAAGCCTACTATAACTCTAGGTTTTTGTTTTCGCATAGAACGCAAGGCATCAATTACACCTTGGAAAATTAGGATTGGCGCAAATATTTTTCCCTTTAATCCTCCACGCGAAAAAGTTGAAGCTCTTACAGTATCTATCGTTACGTCTTTTGGGAAATCACTTGCATATCTTTTGCCCCTCGCATCAGTTGATAGCCTAACCTGCCATCCACGTTCTATCATTTCTTCCGCTAAGGCTTGAGCTGGAAACATATGCCCTCCAGTACCGCCTGCAGCTATAATTATCGAAGGTTTTTTTGTCATTGCGCCGATTTCGGTGCAACTAATATATCTGAGATATCACCTTGAGCACGGGTTCGGGTGAAAGCTAACAACATACCTAAACCAATCCCACCTGCAACTAACGAAGAACCACCATAACTCACAAACGGTAATGTCATTCCTTTTGCCGGTAATAATCTAACTGCAACACCCATATTTATCATGGCCTGCATGCCAAAAAGAACAGCAATTCCTGTTCCAGAAAGACGAACAAATATATTCCTCTCATTCATTAGTCGCATGAGTGATCTTACAGTAATTGCCGCAAATAAACATATAATAACCAACACTAATACCAACCCATATTCTTCTGCTGCCACGGCAATAATAAAGTCTGTATGAGCATCTGGGAGAGACCATTTTACCGAACCCTCACCTAAACCAACACCAAAAAAACCACCCTCTTGTATAGCATTAGTTGCATATCCCAATTGTGTTCTAGGATCGATATCAGGATTTAAGAAACCATCGATCCTGCGTGCGAAGTGCTCTGAATTATTATATGAAAATAAACCTACTCCAATTACACCAATAAACATCACAAACATTAATATAAGTGAAGCTCCAGCCACAAAGTACATTAAACCCCATGATGCTAAAAAAAGAGACGCCTGCCCAAAATCAGGCTGAAATGCCAACAAACCAACAACTAATACACAAACAAGAAAAGACATTCGTTTTCCCGGGGGTCCTCCAACTTCAAAACTTGAAGCCATTAGCCATGCAGTAAAAATAACAAAGCATGGCTTTAGAAATTCAGAAGGTTGCACAGACGCAAACCCTAAAGAATACCAACGGACTGCCCCTTTGCCATAGTCTGTGCCTAAAAACGGTAAAAAACAAATCGCTATAAAACAACAAATAAAACCAATTATACCCAACCTTCGCACTACTTTAGGGGATAACATTGATGTAAATATCATTGCCAAAAGTGCTATTATCCCAAAAAATAACTGCTTATAAACATAATAAAATGGATCTAACCCATTTCTTTGCGCTAACGGCACAGACGCAGCAAGCCCTAGCAATATACCCATAATAAAAAGTATCATAACAAAAGTTAAAGACCATCGGTCTATTGTTTGCCACCAACGTGGCAAAATTGGATCGCTAGGTTGCTGCGCAACCGAACCAAATACCATATCCGTCATAAGATATCGCCTGTCTGCATCTGCTCTATTGCTGCCTCGTTTTCGGGTTCAGCTTATAATTATTATTATTTATGTTATTACATATTTAATTTTATAATTCTAGTAGATGATATGTTTTAATAAGTAATAAAGCGAGACTATGCTTGTTCAAACCTAATCACGATTAACAAGCATAACATTGTTGATAAAATCATCACCACGTTTTTCAAAATTTTCATATTGATCAAAACTTGCACAAGCTGGGGCTAATAAAACAACATCGTTTTTTTCAGCATCCAGAGACGCTAATCTCACTGCTTCAGAAATGGAGCCAGCAATTACAAAATCAATGCTAGACAAATCTTTTATCAAGTCAGAAACATCAGTCCCAATTAGATAAGCTTTTTTTATTCTATTAAAATATGGCTTTAGGGGCAAAACTCCACCTTCTTTAGATTCACCACCAACAATCCAAAGAATACTTTTAAAAGCTAAGAGTGCTTTTTTAGCAGCATCAACATTTGTAGCTTTACTATCATTAACATACATAACACCATTGAAGGTTCCTACGGTTTGGCACCTATGAGTTAGCCCGACATAAGAATTTAATTTTTCTTCAATAAGTTTAGGCGCCAATCCAATTGACCTACATACAGCATAAGCACAGCATGCATTTTGATGGTTATGCTCTCCTGGCAAACCAGACATTGACCTTAAATCAATTGATGCAACTTGCCTTCCCTTGCGCCATTCAGCTAAAAATCCTTTTCTAGAAAAAACAGACCAGCCATTATTTTGAAGTTTACGATTTACGGAAACACTTATTACTGGATCACCTGATTTCGCATCTTGTCGCAGTTGATTTTCCAAGAATTGGCCTTCAATTTCATCTACGCCAATTATTGCTCGATCCGGGTTGCCATCAATAAACAATCTGCGCTTTGCATAAAAATACCCACCCATTCCATTGTGACGATCTAAATGGTCTGGTGATAAATTTATAAATACTGCAATATCTGGTGCTAATGCACGCGCTAAATCAATTTGGTACGAAGATAGCTCTAGTACAACAATGGTACCATCTTGCGCAGGTGGTATATCCAAAACACCACGGCCAATATTTCCTGCTACAACGACCTTCCTGTTTGAACCTTCAAGTAGATGAGCAATTAATGCTGTTGTGGTAGATTTACCATTTGAACCAGTTACACATATGACTTTTGGCATAACATCAAAATTATCCCATTCTTGAGTAGCAAAAGAACGGAAAAACAATCCAATATCATTATCAACTACAACACCATTCTGCCATGCTTTTAATACTATTGGGTGAGGTGCTGGGTATAAATGCGGAATGCCTGGTGAAACAATCAAACAGACTATATCTTGCCAAGATGAATTTTTATTGAGGTCAAGAATAACAAAATCCTCAGCATCTGCGGCAATTCTTGACTTCTCATTATCATCCCAAACAATCGGTTCTGCACCACCGGCACGTAATGCTCTGGCCGCAGTCAACCCAGAGCGACCTAAACCTAGGACAGCAACTTTACATCCAGTATATCCGCGAACAGGTATCATTAGCGCAACTTTAATGTAGCTAATCCAATTAAAGCAAGAATTAGTGCTATTATCCAAAACCGGATTACAATTTGAGATTCACCCCAACCTTTTTTTTCAAAGTGATGGTGTATTGGAGCCATCAAAAATACTCTTTTACCTGTACTCTTAAAATATAGTACCTGAATTATTACAGATAATGCTTCAACAACGAATAATCCACCAACAATCGCTAGTACAAGTTCATGCTTTGTAACAACAGCAATTGCTCCCAATGCACCACCCAAGGCTAACGATCCAGTATCACCCATAAAAACTGCTGCAGGAGGAGCATTATACCATAAAAACCCTAATCCAGCCCCAACTAAAGCAGAAGTGAAGACCAATAGCTCTCCTGTTCCCTCCACGTAATGTACATCTAGATATGCAGTGAAGTCAGTACGCCCAACTACATATGCAATCACACCAAGTGTTCCAGCAGCTATTATGACAGGCATAATTGCCAGCCCATCCAGCCCATCCGTTAAATTTACAGCATTTGCTGCACCAACGATAACAATTATTGCAAATGGAAAGTAAATAAGACCTAAATTCAAAAGCGTATCTTTGAAAATTGGCAAGGCTAAATGTCTGCTTAAATCTTCAGAATGGAGCGTTTGTGCCCAATATACAGCAATCAAAGAGATCAATAACCCCAATATTATTCGTGCTTTAGATGAAAAACCTATAACATTGTTTTTTGTCACTTTTAAATAATCATCAAGAAACCCAATTACGCCAAAACCGACTGTTACAAGAAGGACAATCCAAACGTACCCATTATCCGATCGTGCCCATAATAATGATGAAAATAATAAAGTCCCTAATATCAAAACTCCTCCCATTGTTGGAGTTCCCGCTTTCTGAATAATGTGACTTGTTGGTCCATCTTCACGAATGGGTTGTCCATGCTTTTGCATCTTTTTTAATCTGCGAATTAGTGGAGCGCCGAAAATAAAAGATAAAATTAATGCTGTAAAGAATGCCCCACCAGAACGAAATGTGATATACCTAAAAAGATTAAATGCATCTCCTCCATCAGATAGCTCACTTAAAAAATATAGCATTTATAAAACTCCCTTATCGTGCGTCATTACCTAAATCTTTCAATTTTTCAACAATTTTTGAAACTTTTGTGTAATTAGAACCCTTAACCATAATTGTATCATTAATAATTACTAGATTTTCAATTTCTTTTATCAATGCATCAACACTTTCAAACCAGAGGCATTGTTTTTGACTAGGTAATTCTTTTTTTAAACAGCGCATCATTGGGCCTACAAGATACAAAATATCTATTGCTTTTATTGATTGAATTTTTGCTAAATTAGAATGAAAAAGCATCTCATTTTCACCGAGTTCACCCATATCACCTAATATTGCAACTTTTCTGCCTGAAGATTCACTTTGAGATAAAACATTAATGGCTGCCTCCATTGAAATTGGGTTTGCATTATAACTTTCATCAATCAATTCTATTTTACCTGTACCAATTCTTATTGTGCTTCGCTTTCCCCTTCCACTGGGTGCTTGCCAAGTTGAAAAAGCATTACCTATATTCTTACGTTCAATGCCAACAGCTTCAGCGGCAGCAAAAACAGACATAGCATTGATAGCAAAGTGATCACCTTCAGCGCCGAAATAAAAATTAAAATCTAGATTATTCATTTTAGCTGTAACAGAAGTTTTATTTCCATACCGTGAACTAGAAATTAATTTATAATCCGCAACATCTGTATGACCAAATGTGATGAGCTTACTTCTTACTTTTTGAACAGTGTCAATTAATATATCAAAAGTAGATAAGTCACTATTAACAATTGCTGTATTGCTTGATGAAAGGTTTTCAAAAATTTCGGCTTTTGCATAAGCAATTCCTTCAATATTTTTAAATGCTTTCAAATGTACAGGGGCAACATTCAAAACAATGGCAACATCTAATTTTGCTAATTTTGCAAGTGGCCTTATTTCATCAGGATTATTCATTCCGATTTCAATCACAGCAAAATCAGTTTCTTTTGGCATTCGTGCTAATGTTAGTGGCACGCCCCAATGATTATTATAACTTCGTTCAGCTGCATGTGTTTTCCCATTTGCTATTAAAACGCTTTTTAACATTTCTTTTGTAGACGTCTTACCTACTGACCCAGTTATACCAATTACTTTAGCGTGTGTTCTCTCACGTGCAAATTCAGCCATACTCTCAAGAGCGCTAAGAACATCATCAACTATCAACAGTGGAAAATTTTCATTTAAGCCATCTGGCACTCTTGAGACAAGAGCTGCAGCAGCCCCTTTTTCAAAAGCAATCTTGATGTATTCGTGTCCATCCCTTTGGTCTTTTAATGCAACAAATAAATCACCCATTTTTAACGTTCGTGTATCAATAGATATGCCATTGGCCACCCAATTGATATGTGACACACCACTTGTGGCTTTAACGGCATCTTTTGATGACCAAAGACTCATGCCAGCAACTCATCTAAAGTAGCTACACAAATACTGGCTTGCTCTAAATCATTGAAATCAAATATGTCGTTGCCAATTATTTGACCTGTTTCATGACCTTTCCCAGCAATTAATAATGCATCACCTGGTTTTAAAGCATCAACACCAGTCAAGATTGCTGTTGCACGATCTCCAATTTCAATTGCATCAGGACAACCTAATAATATAGATTTTCGTATTGAACCTGGATCTTCACTTCTTGGGTTATCATCAGTAACAAATACAATATCTGCATATTTTTGAGCTGCTTCACCAATCAATTCTCTCTTACTTTTATCACGGTCACCGCCAGCTCCAACTATAATTAATAAACGACCCATCACATGTGGGCGCATTGCTTTGAGCACTGTTTCGACAGCATCTGGTGTATGCGCATAATCAACAAAAACAGATGCTCCATTTGAACGTTTTGCAGCTAGTTGCATTCTACCAGAAACAGTTCTTAACTCACTAAGTGTATCGAAAACATCATTTGGTTGCTCACCGCAAGCAATTACTAAAGCAGCAGCTTGTAAAATATTCATAGCCTGAAAATATCCAATTAAATCTAATCGAACAGATTTAATTTCATCTCTCCATGAAAATAAAATTTGTTGGCCCGTAGCATCAAAATTACAACTTTTTAGTGTCAGATCACAGTTATTTTTTCCAACAGTAATAATATCTTGACCCCGTAATTTTGCAACTTCATAAATATATAATCCTTTGGGGTCATCCATGTTAATAATGACTGAACCTTCTGGTGATAGAACACGTTCAAATAAACCCAATTTTGAATTAAAATAAGCATCGAAAGTTTCATGATAATCTAAATGATCATGCGTAAAATTAGTGAATGCAGCTGCCGTTAAATAAACTCCATCCAATCTTTTTTGATCTAATCCATGACTTGATGCTTCCATTGAGGCATGTGTGACACCATTAGCCTCAATTTCATATAATATTTTATGCAATAATGTAGGCTCTGGAGTTGTATGAGAAAGATTTATGGAAACTGCACCTTCAACACCAGCAGTTCCAATATTCACTGCTTTTTTACCTAAACATTCCCAAATTTGTCTTGTGAAATTTGCAACTGATGTTTTACCATTCGTTCCAGTAACAGCTATCATTGTGGAAGGTTGCACCCCAAAAAATCTTGCTACAGTTTTTGATAATATCATACGTGGGTCATTACTAACTATAATTGGGATATCAATTTTCGTAAATATTTTCTTTGCAAAATTAAAGCCATCTTCATCTGTTAAGACTGCAGCAGCATTATTTTCTAATGCAGCTTCTAAAAATTTAATACCATGATATTTAGAGCCAGGCATTGCTACAAATAAATTTCCAGATTCAATTAAGCGACTATCCACACATATATTTGTTATTAGTGGATCAGTATAAATTTCGTTTGATGGTACCAAACCAAATTCACTTAATTTTTTAAATTTTGGCAAAAATTTGGGCATATACCGCCTCTTATTGACTGCTGATTGAAGTATATCCCATCGCATCATTTGTATCAATTGGACGCAAATTAAGAATGGGTGCCACACGGCTTATAATCTCAGCAGCCACAGGAACAGCAGTAAATCCAGCAGTTCGTCGTTTCTCGCCATATACTTCAATCTCAGGTTCATCTAATGATACAACCAGTGTATATTTAGGATCGCTAGCTGGGAAAATTGCTGCAAAAGTTGCTATGACTTTTTTATCATAATATCCCCCAGTAGGTTTTATTTTTTCCGCCGTACCAGTCTTTCCCGCAACCTCATAGCCATCAACTTTTGCCATCTTAGCAGTGCCATCAACCTCACTCACAACACGCCTTAACATAGAAATTAATTGTTGAGATGTTTTTGGTGAAATAACCTTTTCTTTGGTTAAATTTTCAATATTAATTTTTTTTATTGTTGGCTTAACTCTATATCCACCATTTGCAACAATTGAATATGCTGTTGCCAAATGCAATGGGGTTGCAGATATTCCATGACCAAATGATATTGTAATAGTAGATGTATCTGACCAGTTTTTTGGGATTTGTGGTTTTGTACGACCTGCTTCACCTAATTCTACTGGGACAGCATCAAAAAAACCTAGATCTTTTAAAGTTTTCTTTTGTGCAGATGTACCCGCCGCTAATGCCATACGAATTGTACCTACATTTGATGATTTCATTATTATATCTTCTACAGAATTAGTAGGCCCATAATTTTTATAATCTTTGTAGGTTTTTCTATTCCACTTAAATGGAGTTGTATCAATTATTGTTTGTGGATTCGCTAAACCTTTTTCTAATGAAGTCGCTGCAGTAAAAATTTTAAATGTTGACCCTAATTCATACAATCCTTGCGCTGCTCTATTAAACAAAGGATTATCTGAAGGGTCCCCTTTTACAGCAACTCTTGGGCGGTTATTAGGATCAAAGTCAGGCAAAGAAACTAAAGAAATAATCTCTCCTGTGCTTACATCCATTAATATAGCTGAAGCCCCCTTTGCATTCATAAAGCGCATTCCATCTTTTAACACTTGGCGAGTAGCAGCTTGTGCAGTCAAATCAATTGATAGCTCTAATGGCTTACCTTCTAAAGCAGGATCACGCAGCATATCATCAAAATATTTCTCGACTCCACCAACTCCTACAATTTCTGCAGCCTTGACGCCCTCTTCACCAAATCTTGTTCCCCCAAGTATATGAGCAGCCAATTTTCCATTTGGATAAAGTCTCATTTCTCGATTGCCAAAAAGTAGACCAGGTTCACCTAAGTCATGAACTTGTTGTTGTTGTTCTGGTGAAACACTTTTTTTAACCCAAACAAATTTGCGCTTCCCACTAGTAAAGTTTCGAGTAACTCTTTCATGGTTTAAATCAGGAAAAATTATCAATAGATCATCTGCTGCTTTTTTTGGATTAATCATTAAAGGAGGTTGAGCATATAAAGCCTGTGTAGACATATTTGTTGCCAAAATATTACCGTTACGATCAACAATATTTGCTCTCTGATTTATAATTTTTGAGCCTGTGTTATATTGCCTAACTTCATTAGCTGAACTTGAAGCTAACATTGCCATTTTTCCACCTACAGCAGAGAAGCCAATTATAAAAATTAATCCAAGCGCCAATAACCTATTTTCAGCACGAACACGTGTCTTTTGCTGCAACACTTGATTTCGTTCTGATCTCTCTTTTGCTTCAATGAAATCAGGGTTTTTGCCATCTTGTCGAGCTGCAATAATATGGGCTAGTGGACGTAGAGGTTTTCTTCTCATGGAAACTGTTTACCCCTGTCACTTGAAACCAATACAGGTGAACTAACAACTAAACTACGTCTTGGCGGCATTGGAATTATTTCTAACTCACTAAAATGTTGCGCCGCCAGTGGAACTAATTTTAATTTAATGAAATTTAGATCAGCCAAATTAGCCAATCTTTCAGGGCGATTCAAATAAGCCCACTCAGCATTTAAAATTGATATTGCCTCTTTCTCCTCAGCCACCAAACGATGTAATTCCTCTACGCGTTGTATAGATGCTTGGGTTGTATAGTTTTCAGTATATGCCCAATAAGCCATTGTCATAACTAATAGAGAACATACCATGTATAAAAGAATTTTCATTATACTAACTGTCCTAAATTAAATTTTGGCAAACCAATATCAAAAGCTGAGAATTCTCCTGAAGTAGTATTTAAACGTCGAGCAAGGCGTAATTTAGCCGATCTTGCACGTGGATTTGAATTAATCTCGTCTTTATTTGCTGCGATCGCTTTTCTTCCAATTTTTTCAAAAGTTGCTATGTCATTTGTTTTTTCAGGCTGATAGCGATTGCCTCTTGGATTATTACCAGATCGTGCCTGAATAAATCTTTTAACAATTCTATCTTCCAAAGAATGAAATGTAACAACAGCCAACAAACCACCTTCACGAAGAATATTTTCAGCAGCGCGTAACCCTGACACTAATTGACCAAGCTCATCATTAACTGCTATTCTTAACGCTTGAAATGTCCGAGTTGCTGGATGAGTTTGTCCAGGTTTAGGTCTAGGAAGACTAGCCTCAATTACCTTAACTAATTGAAAAGTAGTTTCAAATTTTAAATTTTCTCTTGATTTGACAATATTTCTAGCGATACGTCTTGATGCACGCTCTTCACCATATAAGTATATTAAATCTGCTAAAACTTTTTCTTCAACTGAATTCACAATGTCTGCAGCACTCATTCCAGATTGCCCCATTCTCATATCAAGTGGCCCATCTTTCATGAACGAAAAGCCACGCTCAGCTTGGTCTAACTGCATAGATGAAACACCAATGTCTAAGACAACACCATCAATTAAATCAGTTCCTGCATTTTTAACATGAGTATCAAGATCACTAAAGGTTCCATGAATTAATTTTAACCGCCCATCGTAGTCTTTTGCCCATTTTTCTGCACGAGCAAAAACTTCAGGGTCTCGATCAATGGCGTATAAAGTATCAGCTCCCGCATCTAAAATCGCTCTCGAATATCCACCAGCACCAAATGTACCATCAACCCAAATACCAGATATCGGCTTTACTGAGTCTAAAATCGGGGTCAATAAAACTGGGATATGTGGAGATGAAGGTGGATATGATTGAGCTATACTCATTTCCTATCCACCAATCGGTTTATTCAATACTTGGCGTAGATCATATCCCTCACCACGCTCTGCCAATGCAATTTCCCTAAGATCTACATACTCTTTATAGATATGTGGATGCCAAATCTGAAAGGTTTTAACAGTTCCCGCAAAAACTACTTCATTTGTGAGTTTAAGTTTATCAATTAACAAAGGACTTAATATTATCCTTCCAGTTTCATCGATATTCATTTGCAATGACTTTGTAGAATAATTCATTTCCATGGCTGAACGATCATTACCATAAGGCATTGCTTCTATAGCATTTTCAATATCTTCCATGGCTTGGACAGTATAACCTTCAATATACTTTTGAGATTGACCACCATATGCAAGAACTAATTCAGGCCTCAGCCCCTCAGTCCAATCAGGGTCACCTTGCTCTAGCACGCGACGAAAAGATGCAGGGATTGAAACCCTGCCCTTACCGTCCACTTTTTGAACGATTTCGCCTCTAAATCTACGCGTCACTATCGTAACCTCTTAATCCTTGGCTAATGCCATTAAAGTGAAACGGCGGATCAAGCTGCTGCCACTGCTCGATCCACCGCCATAGTCCATTAGGACCGTCTGGTTTATGGTATGCCACCTGGGGGGGTGTCTGCTCGCATCCATCCAGATCTTACTTTTTTGATGTGGGGGTGCCTGTATGAAACCGTTTGGTATCCATGGATCTTAATGTCCAATTGATACGCCCTTCCTCATCATGTATTAATTAATAAATGATTTTAGATTACAATAAAAGGGATTTTTTGGGTTTTTATGGTTTTTTATGGGATAAATTAAAATATTGAGAATTTATACCTATAATTAGTAGAATTTTAAAATATACCTACCATATCTAGCTTATTAAATATTTATAAATCAAAAATATTAGAGATAAAAACCTTATAATCTTAGAACATAGATAGAACATTTTTTTCAATATTGATTAATCCCATGAAAACCCAATCTATCTATCAAAGTTACAATGCGGATGGCCTATAAGCCGGATTTTGTCGTGAGCGACCATTCATCTGCGCATTATGTTACCATAATGCTCTAGCAACCACCCGAACCTGCTGGGGCTTCAGCGACCCCGCCCATAAGGGCACGCGGTTCCTACTTGGTTTTGCTCCTGACGGGGCTTGCCATGCCAATATTGTTACCAATACTGCGGTAGGCTCTTACCCTACCGTTTCACCCTTACTCACGTTTAGTGAGCGGTTTATTTTCTGTGGCGCTTTCCCTTGGGTTACCCCAGGCGGGTGTTACCCGCCGCCATTGCTGTAAAGAGTCCGGACTTTCCTCGCTTTCGCGCGGCCGCCCAGCCATCCGCTCTTTTCGCTTATTAGATGAGGCTAGAAGGGTCAATAACAATAAATACTAATCATTATTTCTAATATTTGGCCAATTGTTAGATAGATATGTTATTACACCCATATCAACAGGAGATAATTTACCTTCTTGCTTTGGTAGAAATCTAAGTCGAAATACATCAAGAACATCAGTCCATCCACCAAAAGTATCGCAAGAAGCGCGGTAACCAAATCTCTCTGCATGGTATTTAAATTTGCCCCAATCTGCTGCAAGATCTAGAATGTTTTCTGGCCAAATAGACAATCCCTTTTGAGACAATTTTTTCCAAGGAAAATACATACCAGGATCGAACTTTCTACCAGGCGCCATATCTGAATGAGCGATTATAAATTCAGGACGAATTTCAGACCGTCGCTTCAATATATCAAAAAGTAATTTTTCCAAAGAACTTATCTGACGTTCATCAAAATTACATTTAGCCGAAGGGCAATAATCTAACTCGATACCGATTGAATAGGAATTAATATCATTAATTTCTCCCCAACAACCTTGTCCAGCATGCCAAGCTCTTTTTTGCTCATCAACCAATTGTATGACTTTACCTGCTTCATCTATTAAATAATGAGCTGATACTTCTGATTTTGGGTCCGATAAACGCTCGATTGCATCCTTTGAACTTTTCATTGCCGTATAATGCAATACAATTATGCTGGGCATAACACCACCACGACGAATGCCAAAATTTGGTGAGGGTTGTTGAAAAATATTTAAATCACTAGCCATCTTAGCGCTAGCGTATTGGAACCCAGGAGCAAGCGAACCCATCTCCATCAGCATCTAAAAGCAATGTATCTCTTTGTGGTCCTCCTGAACTCAGAAAAGCCATCTGTGCAATTTCAGGCACTGAATACTCATGACAGTTACTGCCATTCTCATACCAGATCGCTGGTCGATCATATACTTGTTCTCCAACGGACTGACCTTGCGAGGCACTGTATTCAAATAAATTGAGGGTTTTGGTTCGTTTTTTTAAAGTTATTTCTCGAATTTTTTTTATAACTATTGCCTGCTTTGATGCCTCATTACCTCCAGGCAGTGATAAAACAGGCTCATAAAGGCCTTCTGGAGGCGCAACAGTCTCAACCTCTTCATCAATCATTGTGTCATTTTCAGGAACTTCAGCTTCTTGGGCAGCATTGTCGAGATTAAGTGTCGTCTCTATCATTTCAGCAAGTGGCTTTACTAAAATAGCACTCGTATTAACTGGCGCAGGAATTTCTTCACATCCTGACAATAGAATAAATATAAATGAACTAATTAAAATTCCACGCATATTACCACCATTTATTTGGTTTCAAATTAAATTCTGCACCATTTTCAAGTATTGATGCAACATTTAACATTTCACCCTCCTCCCATGGGCGGCCAATCAATTGCAAACCTAAGGGCAATCCTTCAGAGCTTAAACCCGCGGGCACCGATACACCAGGAAGGCCGGCAAGGTTTACAGTAACTGTAAAAACATCATTCAAATACATTTTTATAGGATCTTCATTTTTCATTTCACCAAGGCCAAATGCAGCAGATGGTGTAGCCGGAGTAAGTATAGCATCAACTCCTAATGAATAAACGTCATCAAAATCTTTCTTTATTAAGGTTCGGACCCGTTGCGCTCGTCGATAATAAGCATCATAAAATCCAGCAGAGAGTACATATGCCCCAACCATTACGCGGCGTTTAACTTCGTCTCCAAAACCCTCAGAACGAGTGCGTGCGTACATTTCATCTATACCCTCACCAGACCTTAAAGTCGCTCTATGGCCATATCGAACACCGTCATAGCGCGCTAAATTTGAAGATGCTTCTGCAGGAGCTAGAACATAATATGCTGGTAATGCGTATTTAGTATGTGGCAATGAAACATCGACAATTTCAGCCCCCGCATCACGTAACATGTCTGCTCCATTTTTCCAAAGTTTCTCAATTTCATCTGGCATACCATCTAATCTATATTCTTTTGGAATACCAATTTTTTTGCCCCTAATATCACCGGTTATTGCAGCTTCAAAATTGGGAACTTCAAAAGGTGCAGAAGTACTATCTTTATCATCATGTCCAGAAATTGCGTTTAGAAAAATAGCACTATCTTTTACTGTTTTTGTCATTGGTCCAGCTTGATCTAGGGATGATGCAAAAGCAATTATTCCCCAACGGGAAACACGGCCATAAGTAGGCTTTACGCCTACAATTCCAGTAAAAGCAGCTGGCTGCCTAATTGATCCACCAGTATCAGTACCAGTAGCTGCTAAACATAAATCTGCAGCGACAGCTGATGCAGAACCACCAGATGAACCCCCTGCAGTTAATTTCTTATCCGAACCATCTCTTTGCCAAGGATTGACTGCAGGACCATAAACAGATGTTTCGTTTGATGAACCCATAGCAAACTCATCCATGTTAAGCTTTCCAAGCATTATAGCACCTTGGTCCCATAACCTACTTGTAACCGTACTTTCATATTCAGGTTTAAAATCTGTTAATATTTTTGAAGCCGCTTGAGAGTTAATATTTTTAGTGCAAAATAAATCTTTTATGCCCAATGGAATACCACACATATCTGGTGCATTTCCTTTAGATAATAATTCATCTGCTTTTTTTGCTTGCTCACGGGCCAATTCAGGAGTTTTCACACAATAAGCATTTAAAGCTTTGGATTCCTCAACTGCACTTATGCATGACTCTGTTAATTCAACAGATGTAATTTCTTTTTTGCGCAATTTAGTTCGCGCTTCAGCTATAGTAATTTTATGTAAATCAGTCATTTTTTATTCCATCACTTTTGGAACGGCGAAGAAGCCTTCACGAGAGTCTGGTGCATTTTTAAGGATTTTTTTAATTTGATCACCGTCCGTAACTGCATCAGTTCTTCTGGGAAGTGCCATAGGTGAAACTGATGTAAGCGGCTCAATACCTTCTACATCAACCTCCAATAACTGCTCCATAAACCCAACAATACCAGAGAGCTCTTGGGCTAAATTTTCAAGTTCTTCTTCTGGTACTGCTATTCGAGCTAGATGAGCTGCTCGCCTTGCAGTTTCTTTATCAATCGACATGATTAAAATCCTGATTTATTTATCAGATTCATTTAACCCGCTGATTGCTTATACGCAAGGTTTTGATGGTAATAATGGATAAATGATATTTATTTGGTTAAATAAATATTAATTTCTTTTGTGTTTGAAAAAATCTAATAATAATTTTCTGCATTCTAACTCAGAAATTCCATCATATATTTCTGGTTTATGATGAGATTGTGGGTGATTAAAAATACATGGGCCTTGATTAATACCACCAGACTTTATGTCCCTTGCACCAAAATATAAATTTGCAATTCTAGCATTTGATATTGCGGCAGCACACATAGGGCATGGTTCAAGTGTAACATATAAATTAGCCCCAATGAGGCGCTCTACACCTAAAATTGAACAAGCATTGCGAATTACTAATATTTCTGCATGGGCCGTTGGATCTTTCAATTCACGAGTTCTATTTCCAGCTGATGATATTATCTCACCATTAATCTCTATCAAGGCACCCACCGGAACTTCTCCACGGCTTGCAGCTTTTTTCGCCTCAATAATAGCTATTGGCATAAATGATGTAAAATTATTCATAATACTGAATGCGAAAAAAATGCGGGTCTTGCAAGCAGTCTTTCATTACTCCATATGAGGTATATGTCAGATGAACCACAAAGAATTGCAAAATACCTTGCCAGAGCAGGAGTTGCGTCGCGGCGCGAAATAGAACGTATGATTGCTATTGGTCAAATCAATCTCAATGGTAAAACTTTAGACACACCAGCAGTAAAGGTTACTAATAAAGATATAATCTTAGTAAACGGCAAACAGATCGGTGATGCTGAGAAAGTAAGATTTTGGCGTTATTACAAACCAACCGGATTAATTACCACTGATAGAGATGAAAAAGGTCGTGATACAATTTATGACTATTTTCCAGAAAATATGCCCCGAGTTATGACAGTAGGTAGATTAGATATTAACTCTGAAGGCTTGTTGCTATTAACTAATGATGGTGGTTTGAAGCGCAAATTAGAACTACCAGCTACTGGGTGGCTTAGAAAATACAGAGTCCGCGTCAATGGAAACCCTACTGAAGAAATGGTAGCACCACTAAGAAATGGAATAGTAATTGACCGTGAACGATTTAAAGGTATGGAGATACGATTAGATCGGCAACAAGGTTCAAATGCTTGGCTAACAGTTGGCCTTCGTGAAGGTAAAAACCGTGAAATACGGCGCGCAATGGAGTATGTTGGCCTTAGAGTAAATAGATTGATTAGAACCTCATATGGCCCCTTTAAACTAGATGATTTAAAACCTGGTGACGTTGAAGAAATTAAAGCAAAAACCATTAAGGATCAATTAGGGCTATAGAAATTACATTTTCTGCATTATTAACCCAAACACCATTGCATTATTGCCTTTTGAACGTGCAATCTATTTTCAGCTTCATCAAAAACAACAGAGTTTGCTCCATCCATAACCTCTGAAGTAACTTCTTCTTCTCTATGCGCAGGTAAACAATGCATAAAAATTGCATCTTTACTTGCCAGCTTCATCAACTCTGCGTTTACCTGATAAGGTCTAAGAAGGTTATGGCGTCGCGCTCTTGCCGCCTGATCATCATGCATTGATAGCCATGTATCAGTTACAATTAAATCAGCATCTTTTACAGCTTTTGAAGCATCTCTTTCAATTTCTACAGTACTTCCATTGGATCGCGCATATCCCATTGCTTCAGTTTCTGGATCCAATACTTCAGGCCCTGCGAAAGTTAAATTAAAACCAAACTTACCAGCAGCATGTAAAAAGGATGTACAAACATTATTACCATCCCCAAGCCAAACAACTTTTTTTCCTGATATCGATCCATGCTTTTCCTGGAAAGTCATTATATCTGCCATAATTTGGCAAGGATGTGACCTATCTGTTAAACCATTAATAACTGGAACTGTGGAATATTCTGCTAGCTCTAGTAACGTTGCTTCAGCAAATGTGCGTATCATTATCATATCAACATACCTAGACAAGACACGAGCAGTATCTGCAATACTTTCACCGTGTCCTATTTGCATTTCAGCGCCTGATAAAACCATTGTCTGACCACCCATCTGACGAACGCCCATATCGAAAGACACTCTAGTTCGGGTAGATGGTTTTTCAAATATTAATGCCACCATTTTACCTGATAAAGTTTGATCGATATCATTTGCGCCATTTGCAAATCCAGCTCGGGTAGCTTTTGTTTTTTTGGCTTGATCTAAAATTTGATTTAAATCATTTACATTTGTTTTATTTATATCCAAAAAATGTTTCATAAAGATGCCTCTAGTTTAGATGCGGTTGCACTCAATCTTTGAGTTGCTTCCTTTAGCTCGTTCATTGAAACATTTAAAGCAGGTAATAATCGGATTACGTTTGCACCCCCTGGTACTGTTAGTATTTTGTTATCGTAACCGACATTAACAACATCAATGTTAGGAACAACACATTCAATACCCAGCATTAAACCAGAACCTCTTACGGACTTAAATATTGTAGGATGATTGGCTACTAATGCTTCTAAACTTTGTCTGAAATTACTGGCTAAAAAATTAACATTGTTAAGAAATGCAGGCGTATTTACATGCCTCATAACCTCTAGGCCAACCGCAGTTGCTAAAGGGTTCCCACCATATGTTGATCCATGTGTTCCTGCTGTCATACATTCAGCAGCGTTTGATGTTGCCAGACAAGCCCCTAAAGGAAACCCACCCCCAATACCTTTTGCTATCGCCATAATATCTGGCTCTACACCTGCCCATTCATGTGCAAATAACTTTCCAGTTCGTCCCATACCACATTGTATCTCATCAAAAATTAGCAAAATACCATTTTCGTCACAACAATCTCTCAAACCTTTCAAACATTGGTCAGGAACTGGTAATATTCCGCCTTCACCTTGAATTGGCTCGATTACTATAGCAGCTATTGTTTCATCAATCTCAGCTATTAATGCTTCATGATCGCCAAAAGGGATTTGAACAAAACCAGGAAGAAGAGGCCCAAAACCTTTGGTCAGTTTTTCAGAACCCGCTGCTGATATCATTCCAATTGATCGGCCATGAAATGATCCTTCAAAAGTAATAATTTTAGTGCGTTCTGGCATTCCTTTTTCATAATGAAATTTACGTGCCATCTTAATTGCGCATTCCATGCTTTCAGTACCTGAGTTTGTAAAAAATACAGTTTGAGCAAAAGTTTCTTCAACCAATACATCTGCCAACTTCTTCTGATTAGATACATTGTATAAATTTGAAGTGTGCCAGAGATTCTCTGCTTGCTTTTGCAGGACTTGAACTAGATCTGGATGTGCATGCCCCAAAACATTGACAGCTATACCAGCCCCCATGTCTAGATACTTTTCTGAATTTTCATCAATCAACCAACTTCCTTTACCCTTAACAAATGTAAGAGGTGCTCTAGCATAAGTTGGCATAACAGATTGTATCAATACTTCGCTCCTCAAAGGGAATTAAAAAATCTATTTGCGCTATTCATGAATTTAAGTCAATTCTCTAGCTTATAATGCAATATTATTTTGCATATTTTACAGTAAGGTTCTCATGAATATTATAATAAAATGTTTAGATCCAAAAAGCCAAGCAGCATTTCTTATAGTACTAGCAACAATCTTTATTGCAGGCACGATGATCTTAGCAAAAAGTTTAGGCCAGGACTGGTTGGGTGAAAGCTTACACCCACTACAAATCAGTGCTGGTCGGTTTTCATTTGCCTGGATGGCATTGGTGATAGTTTTTATTGTAAAAAAACCTATAATCAAATCACCTAATTTAAAATTACATACCATTAGATCATTGTTGGGTTGGAGTGGGGTAACATTAATGTTTGCTTCAGCGTCAATGATTCCATTGTCTGATGCAACAGCAATAAGTTTTTTAAATCCAGTTTTTGCTATGTTGTTAGCTTTATTTTTTTTAAAAGAAAAAATTGGTAAATACAGGTGGATCGCAGCTTTTTTAGCAATAACTGGTGCATTTGTATTGCTTAGGCCCTCAAGTAACACAATTCAAATCGCTGGCCTGTTAGCATTATTTGCTGCAATATTTATGGGCGCTGAATTAATTTTGATGAAGATAATTACAAGAAATGAAAGTTCATTCCAAATCTTAATTATTAATAATTCAATTGGATTTACAGTCTCTGCCTGTGCCGCGTACTTTGTTTGGCAAGATCCAACAAATCTTCAATGGTTTGCTTTAATTTCGATAGGATTATTAATGATATGTGCTCAGGCTTGTTATATTAATGCAATAGCTATAGCTGATGCAAGTTATGTGGCTCCATTTTCATATATGACGCTTATTTTTGTCACCCTGTATGATTTTATCCTATTTAACCAGATTCCTGATCACATCAGCTTAATTGGGATATTCTTAATTTTAATTGGCGCTATTTTACTCGCATGGCGCGAGAAAATTAATTTAGAACCAAAAAATTAATATTCCATAAAACGTTAGGTAGGGATTGTCCTCCTCAATCCTAACAGGTATGTTGTTGCGATTAATAATTACTGAATATTAGGTGAACAAGTGGTTCATCTAATTCATACATGATTTGGAGAATTCATATGGCTTGGACAGATGATCGCGTAGAGATCCTCAAAAAGATGTGGGGTGAGGGTAAATCCGCAAGCCAAATCGCTAAAGAGCTGGGTGGTGTCACGAGGAATGCCGTTATAGGTAAAGTACACCGTTTAGGCCTTTCAAATCGAGCAACAACTACTAAGGCATCAACAAAAAAAGAGCCAAGTAAAATAAAATCCACACCTACAACAGTTCCCGTGATTTCCACTACCGAAAGTAAAATCACAACACCAAAAGCAACAAACATTCCACCACGCAAACCCATAATAAAAGCTGGGCAACCATTGCCTCCTCAGCCTTCAGCAAATGAGATTTCTGCTGAAGCCCTGGAGAAAGTTGCTAAGATTGAAAAGAAAGCAAAAAAATTATCATTAATGGAACTTACTGAAAGAACCTGCAAGTGGCCTGTTGGTGACCCCGCTACTGAGGATTTTTGGTTTTGTGGATTGAATGTTGAAACGGGCAAACCATACTGCGAGGCTCACAATGCCGTAGCGTTTCAGCCTATGTCTGCAAGACGCGATAGACGGCGTTAAGATTGGAGTAGTACTCTGTTTAAAATTCAAAGTTATTATTAAAGAACCATGATCCATTATAATCTCAAATGTAATAATGATCATACTTTTAGTAGTTGGTTTGATAGCCTTGATGCTTTTGATAAGTTGGAAAAAACTAAAATGTTATCATGCCCAACATGTGGCTCTGATAGAATAAAAAGAGCTATGATGTCTCCCCAAGTTAGCCCTTCGAGAACAAAACAAGCTTTCTCACTTTCTAAACCCAACTCTGAAATTGAAAAGAAAATTTCAGAGGTAAGAAAAAAAGTTGAAGCTGAATCAGAGGACGTAGGAAAAAACTTTGCCACTGAAGCACGCGCTATGCATGAAGGAGATTCTCCAGTTAGATCAATCTATGGCGAAGCAAAAATTAAAGATGCTAAATCTTTAATAGAAGATGGAATTCCTGTAATTCCATTACCTTGGTCCAAGAGGCAAACAAATTAATTTATAATTTTATTAATTTTTATGATCTTGCCCTCATAAACACATTTAGGTAACTGATAATTTAAATAAACAAAGGTTGGACAAATTTAATGTCACGCTTAGTAATGAAATTCGGTGGTACATCGGTAGCGGATTTGGATAAAATTGCCAACGCTGCTAAAAAAGTTGTCCAAGAAGTTGGAAATGGCCATGACGTTATTGTCATTGTTTCTGCTATGTCTGGTAAAACCAATGAGCTTGTTAATTGGGTCAAGGAAACTAAAGAAGATTATGATCAAGCAGAATATGATGCAGTGGTTTCCTCTGGGGAGAATATTACAAGTGGGTTAATGGCGTTAAGATTGCAACAAATGGGCGTTCCAGCTAGATCATGGCAAGGGTGGCAAGTTCCAGTGCAAGCTACTGGTCATCACGAAAGTGCTAGAATTGATGCTATACCAACAGAAAATTTATTTAAATCTTTTGCTAGTGGACATAAAGTTGCTGTTATTGCCGGTTTTCAGGGTGTAATGCATGATGGCCGAATTGCTACATTGGGCCGAGGTGGCTCTGACACCACTGCAGTAGCATTTGCAGCCGCAGTAGACGCAGTAAGATGTGATATATACACTGATGTTGACGGGATTTACACTACTGACCCCAGAATAGTTTCTGGGGCACGTAAATTAAATAAAATATCATATGAAGAAATGTTAGAGTTAGCATCTTTAGGCGCAAAAGTATTGCAAACTAGATCAGTTGAATTAGCACGAAGCTATAAAATACCACTTCGTGTATTATCAAGTTTTGAAGAAGACATATCTGAAAATATAGGCACTATGGTATGTCAGGAGAAAGATATTATGGAAAATATTAAAGCAGTAAAAGGCGTTGCATATTCTAGGGATGAAGCAAAACTGACACTTGTATCAGTAGCTGATCGCCCTGGTGTTGCAGCCTCTATATTTGTTCCACTTGCTGATGCTGGTGTAAACGTCGATATGATAGTTCAAAATATATCAGAAGAGGGTCGAACAGATATGACCTTCTCATGTCCAGTTGACCAAGTAATTCGAGCGGAAAAAGCTCTTACTGAAGCCATGAACGCAGATTTGATTAATTACAAAGAACTTATCGCAGATACATTAGTTGCAAAAATTTCTATAGTCGGTAACGGCATGCGTAGTCATGCAGGTGTTGCAGCACAAATGTTTGAAGTTTTAGCAAATGAAGGTGTAAACATACGTGTTATAACAACATCAGAAATTAAAGTATCTGTGTTAGTCGATAGAAAATATATGGAATTAGCTGTCAGGGCGTTGCATGATGCATTTGAACTTGAAAATGCATAAAGCTAAAGAAAATGTCAAAATACGCAAAAAATGACTCGCGCAATTTACTAAAAAGACTTCGCGAAACAATGGCAGAAGATGCTGGTGGACAAGCTCGTCTTGATCATATCGTTGAGATTGTCTCAAGTTCAATGGATAGTGAAGTCTGTTCGATATATTTGCGGCGGGATCGATTAACCCTAGAGCTTTGCGCTACCCAAGGATTAAACAAAGAAGCTGTTCATCAGACAAGAATGCGTATTGGTGAAGGCTTAGTTGGGAGGGTTGCTAAAAGTGCTCAGCCTATAAATGCTGAAAACGCAACACAAACTAAAGGTTTTCGGTATATGCCTGAAACTGGCGAAGAATTTTTTAATTCTTTTGCTGGCATTCCAATTCAACGTATGGGGGAAGTTTTAGGAGTACTAGTAGTTCAAGATCGCAAAGCGCGGAAATATTCTGATGATGACGTTTATGCTTTAGAAGTAGTTGCCATGGTAATTGCTGAGATGAAAGAACTAGGTGCATTTATTGGTGATGGCGAGGCAATGTCAGCGCCACATAAAAGAGCACATATGTTAAATGGTGGAATTGCTCAAGAAGGGTCAGCTCAAGGCGTAGTACTACTTCACGACCCTAAAATAGTTGTCTCTAATCTTATAGCAGATGACCCAGAACAAGAAATTATAAGAATTACAGATGCAATGGATCAATTGCGGATAAGTGTAGACGATTTACTTAGTACAAATCGCATCGGAGGGGGCAAAGAACAGACAGATATTTTAAAAGCATATCAAATGTTAGCAAATTCTAAAGGATGGATGACACGTCTCGAAGCGAGCATAAATAGTGGATTAACTGCAGAGCTTGCCGTTGAAAAAGAGCAATCGTCTACTCGTGCTCGCATGGCTAGAGTGCCTGATCCATACTTACGAGAAAGATTACAGGACCTAGATGATCTATCAAACCGCCTTCTTAGATTATTAACAGGACAAGGCCGCAATCCTTCTGATGCAATCCCAGATAATGCGATTTTAATTGCACGTAATATTGGCCCAGCAGAACTACTAGAATACGGTAAGAAATTAAAAGCTGTGGTTCTAGAAGAGGGGTCAGTAGGTTCGCATGCAGCAATAATAGCTCGAGCTTGGGCCATACCAATGTTAATCCATGTCAGCCATATAACCCGAGAAGCGTTAAATGGTGATCCCATTTTGGTTGATGGAGAACAAGGTATTGTTCATCTTCGTCCAACCGATGAAATAAGAATAGCATTCCAAGATAAACTGGCCATGCTAACTAAAGAACAACAAAAATATGCTAAAATTCGTGATTTACCTGCTAAGACTTTAGACGGCACAAAAATTAAAATGCAAATGAATGCTGGGCTGCTTGTAGACTTGCCAAGTTTAGAAAATTCAGGTGCAGAGGGGGTTGGCTTATTTCGAACAGAATTATTGTTTCTGATGCGTAACGCTGTCCCCAAAAGAGATGAACTTGCCAAAACATATGGGCATGTAATGGATAGTGCTCATGGAAAACCAGTAACGTTTAGGACATTAGATATAGGATCAGATAAAGTTGCATCATATATGAACCCAATGGATGAACCAAATCCTGCAATGGGCTGGCGAGCTATTAGATTGGGCCTAGACAAGCAAGGCGTTATGAAAATGCAATTACAAGCGCTAATTAGAGGTTCAAAAGGCCGTCCACTAAGAATAATGTTTCCCTTTATAGCACAGTTTAATGAATTTAGAGATGCACGGGAATTATTTTTCAAAGTCTTAGAAAATGAAAAAAAAATTGGGCACGCTATTCCAACAGAAGTAAAAATTGGAGCTATGCTCGAAACACCCAGCCTAGCGTTTGCACCTGACCAGTTTTTTGAACAGTGCGATTTTATTTCTATTGGAGGGAATGATTTAAAACAATTTTTTTATGCAGCTGATCGTGAAAATGAACGTGTGCGAAAGAGGTACGATACATTAAATGTAAGTTATTTAAGTTTTATAGAACTTATAGCAGAACGCTGTGATGCTCATAATACTCCCGTCAGCTTTTGTGGTGAGGATGCAGGAAAACCAATTGAAGCTTTATGTTTCGCAGCTATGGGCCTAAGAGAATTATCAATGCGACCTGCATCAATAGGCCCCGTAAAAAATATACTTCTAAAAACAGACCTAAATGAAGCTCGAATAATAATTAACGAAGCACGCAAATCAGGTGCCCAATCGGTTCGAGGTCATTTGGTTGAATGGTTGCGTAATAAGAACTAGCCCAAAAGTTTATAATTACTCAGATCGCTGTATTTCTCCATTCACATCCTTAAAAGCATCTGGCTTTAATTCTAGATATAATAATCTGTTGGGATTTGTTGGAGGTGGAAATCTCAAAAAATTAGATTTTTTAAATCCAAATTTATTGTAATATATTTCGTCACCGATTAAAACAATTCGTGTCCATCCATCTTTTTTTGCTAAAGTTAAAGCAGACCGTATTAATTCGCCGCCAACACCCTCACCTTGCCGCGTTGGATGAACAGCGATTGGACCTAACAATAGAGCTCTAGCTTTATTACAACCAATTTGAACTGGCCAAAATCTAATTGAGCCACCAATAATTCCATCAAAATCTCGAGCGACAAGACAAAGCTTAGCAACTGGCAAAACGCCATCACGAAGCCTATAGGAACTTAATGCCTCCCTGCCCGGAGCAAAAGAAAGATCAAGTAAACTTTCAACATCCCACCAGTCTTCTTTTTTTTCTTGTTTTATTTCGTACATATCTAATCGTTTTGCACTTCTTACCCTAGCATTGCGGATAGCATGTCGTTAAGAATTGAGCAAACGTGAAAACTAGGAATAGCCAGATGTTTTATACAACTGAAGTTAATGACCATGGTCTAAAATATAATCCATTCAAAGCAATAGTCGCACCAAGACCAATTGCGTGGATCTCAACAATTGATAATGAAGGGCGGACTAATCTTGCCCCATATTCTTTTTTTAATGGTATGCAAGATAGTCCACCAATAATTGGCTTTGGATCTGGTCCCTCTAAAGTAGGCATTGACGAACCAAAAGACAGTTTAAGTAATATTAAAGCAACTGGTAATTTTTGCGTAAGCATAGTTTCTGAAGCTTTGAAAAATCAAATGAATATTTCTTCTGGCCACTTTCCACATAGCGAAAACGAGTATGAAATTGCTGGTTTAACTCAATCTAAGGGAGTAACAGTCTCAGCACCCTTTGTAACTGAAGCACCCGTTTCTTTAGAGTGCAAGTTACATGATATTATAACTTTACCTGGTACAAGCAAATGGGTAATTGGGCTAGTAACTGCTGTTCACATTAAAGATGAATTTATCATAAATGGTAAGTTAGACATAACAAAATATCGCCCAATCGCGCGACTGGGCTATAAGGATTATGCAACTATATCTGAGGTTTATGAATTAGACCGTCCAAAATGACAAAAGAGCCATTCAAAATATTTTCTTATAATGAATATACTTTAGGTGAAATAGGAATCTGCAGAGAGCCTCATACCATTGCAGAATTTAACAACGTAAAAGCGTGGGATGCTGATGTAATAGTTACCATGACACAAGTAGAAGAATTTGGAATTGATAATTTTAAAAAAAAGATTTCAGACTGCTGTATAAGATGGTTGCACTTGCCAGTGGATGATTTCGATATCCCTTCAGAAAATATAAGCTTAATAATTGAAGAGCTATTAAATCTACTAAACTCTAACAAAAGAATTTTAATACATTGTAAAGGTGGTCAGGGTCGTTCAGGTATGTTTGCAATGAGACTACTTGTAGAACAAGGACTGGATCCTAATAAAGCCATAAAAAAAATAAGAAAAATTAGACCCTATGCCATAGAAACTAAACAACAAGAAAATTGGGCTAGCAAAAAATATTGCAATAAATCTAACCAAAGTTAATATTTTAGAAAAATATGAGGACAATAAATTAAATGATAATTGGTATTATTGGTGGTAGTGGAATTTATGAAATTGAAGACCTAGAGGACCCACAATGGATTACTATAAATAGTACCTTTGGAATGCCATCTGATGATGTCTTAATAGGACAAATTAATGGTATTAAAATGGTATTCCTTCCAAGGCATGGTAGAGGACATATTCAATCTCCATCATCGATCAACTATAGAGCAAATATTGATATAATGAAAAGATGCGGCGTGACTGACATAGTATCCGTATCAGCTTGTGGATCATTTAGGGAGGAAATGAAGCCAGGGGATTTTGTAATTATAAATCAATTTATCGATCGCACTTTTTCTAGAGAAAAATCTTTTTTTGGCCCTGGCTGTGTTGCTCATGTCTCAGTTGCAAAACCTACGTGTTCAAGATTAGGTGAGATTTGCCACAAAGCTGCAATCACTCAAGGTATTAAAGTACATATGGGCGGAAATTATTTAGCAATGGAAGGACCTCAATTTTCAACTTTAGCTGAAAGTGAATTATATAGAGAAAAATGGGGATGCGATGTAATTGGAATGACAAATATGCCAGAGGCAAAATTAGCTCGAGAAGCAGAAATTTGCTATACTTCTATCGCGATGATTACTGATTATGACAGTTGGCATCCAGATCATGGAGAAGTTAACATAACAAATATCATTAAGACTTTAAGAAATAATGCTAATAATGCCAAAAAACTAATTGCATATTTACCACATCTATTAGACTCCCAACGCCCTTTTTGTGAAAATGGCTGTGATAAAGCACTTGAATTTGCAATATTAACTCAGCCAGATTCACGTGACCCACAAATGGTTGCAAAACTTGATGCAGTTGCTGGACGAGTATTAAAATAATTTTAAAAGAGACTAGATATGGCAAGTAATTTAAAAAAATACATCAGGACTATACCGGACTTTCCTCATGCTGGAATACAGTTTCGTGATATTACAACGCTTTTTAATAATTCCAAAGGTTTGCGTGAAACAGTTGATCAAATGGCTGATGCGATGGCCATACACAACTTTGACCAAGTTGCTGGCCTTGAGGCTCGTGGGTTTATGCTTGGGGCTGCATTAGCCTATAGACTTGAATTAGGGTTTACCATGATCAGAAAGAAAGGGAAGTTGCCCGGCAAAACCATCTCACAAGATTATAATTTAGAATATGGTGAAGCTACATTAGAAATTCATGATGATGCTATTGAGCCAGGGCAAAAAGTATTATTATTTGATGATTTAATTGCAACTGGTGGTACAGCTGAAGCTGGTATTAATTTAATTGAAAGATTAGGTGGCAAGGTAGAGATGGCTGCATTTATAATTGACTTACCTGAATTAGGTGGACGAAAAAAAATAGAATCTCTTGGAATACCAACTTATGTATTATGTGAATTTGACGGCTTATAAGTTTTTAATACAATAAAATTATATTACTTGCTTTCTCTCAAAACAGCACCTGGATTCATTATTCCTTTTGGGTCTATTGCATTTTTTATCGAACGCATTGCGATTAATTTTACTGGATCACCATATTTCTCTAAATCATCAATTTTCAATCTACCAATACCATGCTCAGCTGATACAGATCCTCCAAATTCATTGATTTTATCATGAATAATTGTCTTAATTTCTTCTCTTAAATGAACATAATCATTTTTATTCTTACCTAAAGGAGGGAAAACATTGTAATGTAAATTTCCATCTCCCAAATGACCAAAACAGTTAATGCGTAAGTCTGCTAGATGAGCCATATAGGTTGGCATTTCTTGAATAAACTTAGGTATCAGAGAAATGGGCAAAGATATGTCATGATTTGATATTGAGCCTATCCTTCTATTCGCTTCAGGTATATTTTCCCTTAAGTCCCAAAATTCTTTTGCTTGTTTTTCGGACTGAGCGATAAGTGCATCACTAACAAGGCCTTCCTTAAATAAATCTTCTAAGCCTTCAAATAATCGACTTTCTAAATTAGATCCCATGCCCCCAGATAACTCAATCAAGATTGACCATTCAGGATGTTTATCAAACGGTATTTTTACGTCAGGGCATACTTCTGATAGAAAATTATACGACTGTTTATGTATTAATTCGAATGCTGTTATTGAAGTATCTAACTTAGCTTGCAATTCAGCTAATGTTTTGATTGCAATCTCAGGGTTTGATATTACAAAAAGTCCAGTAACAGTTTCTTTAGGCTTTGGAAATAATTTTAAACACGCAGCTGTAATGATTCCAAGAGTTCCTTCTGAACCAATTAATAAATTTCGTAAATCATATCCGGTATTATCTTTTCTGAGTCTCTTCAATCCATTTAGAATACTTCCATCAGGTAAAACTGCTTCTATCCCAAGACATAAGTCACGAGTATTGCCATAACGTACTACCTGTACACCACCTGCATTTGTTGCAAGATTTCCACCAATTCTACAGGATCCCTGTGAAGCTAATGCCAAAGGAAATAACCTATCTATATTACTTGCGGCCTGCCTTACGTTTTCTAAAATTGCCCCCGCTTCCACAATGATAATATTTTCGTCAGGTAGTATGTCTCGGATAGCTTGCATTCTCTCGACTGATAGCAAAATTGTATCTTTATTAGTTTTAATTGTTTGACCACCTACTAACCCTGTACCACCAGCATAAGGGATAACCCTAATATTATTTTGATTACAAAAACTTATGATTTCTGATACTTGCTTTGTAGTTTTGGGCTTTATTATTGGCATAGGGTTTGATTGATATCGCCCCCTTGGCTCTTCAAGGTATTTTTTTTCTGCCAAACTAATTAAATCTGAGCCAAATTTAGCAACCAAAATATCAAATATTTTATCCATTTTTTTCATTTACCTTAGTCAATCCCTGCTTCAGTTTTACCACGCCTATCATTTCGTAAATTAGCATATAGTACATGGCTTCTCCAACGGCCTGAAATCTGCAAATAACTTTGAGCCACACCTTCATATTTAAAACCCGACTTTTCCAACAAGCCTCGTGACGCAGAATTATTTGGTAAAGTAGCTGCTTCAATTCTACTAAGGTCAATTTTAGAAAAGCTGTAAGCAACCACCGCTTTTACCGCTTCTGACATATACCCTAATCTTGCAAAATCTTGACCAATCCAATAGCCAAGCGTGCCCGATTGAGATGGTCCTCGGCGAATATTATCTAGTGTGATAGCTCCTACTAATTGGTTATCATTTCTTCTAATAATAAATAATGGAAGACTGCTTAAATTCTTGAACGATTTATTTGCCCAATAAACTCTATTTTGGAATGCACGTTTAGAAAAATAATCTGGAGACCACACAGGTTCCCAGTTCTCTAAAAACTGCTTAGATTTTTGCCTTTGTTCCACCCACTGCAAATGGTCACTCATCATGGGCAATCTTAAAATACAACTAGGTGTTTCCAATGTCAGAGCTAATTGTTGTTTTCGAAACATTACTAGTCTACCAAACGTTTCTCTAGATCGTTAACATCAGGGGCACCTTCAACTGGTCCATATAATGCATAAGCAATAGAAGATTCACATAAACTTTGAGCAAAGTTTTTGACATGGCTAGCACTAACAGCATCAATTTTACTTATTATTTCATCTAAATCTGGAACTCGGTTAAATATTAAAATAGTACGCGCCAAACGCTCACAGCGTGAAGATGCGCCCTCTAAACCCATTAACATTCCAGCTTTCATTTGCGCACGCGACCTAGCCACTTCTTCATCTGTGATATCAGCAGCTGAGCGTTTTATTTCATCAATAGTAATATTTGCAAGACCAGAAATATCATCCGAGCTTGTACCAGAGTATATAGTCATCATTCCACTATCAGCGAATGCACCTGCAGAGGCATATATTGAATAACATAGCCCACGTTTTTCTCTAATTTCTTGAAATAAGCGAGATGACATTCCACCGCCTAAAGCAGAAGCGTAAATTTGTGCTGTATATATGTTATCATCTAAATAGCTTGCTGATTCAAAAGAAAGTGCAAAATGCGCTTGTTCTAAATTTTTGATTACTCGAACTTCGCCACCAATAAAATTTGAAGGTTCATTTAAGAATTTTGAAGTGCGCTTTAAGCCGCCAAATAAAATTTTTGCTTCTTTTACAAGGGCATCATGATCTACTGCACCAGCTGCCGAGAGAACCATCTGCTCAGGACCGTAGTGCTCATTAACAAAATTCTGTAAGTCTTCGCGATTAAATGATCTCACATTTTCTGTACTTCCTAAAATTGCTCTCCCCATAGCTTGATTGGGATATGCTGTATCCTGAAGCCAATCAAATATAATATCATCAGGTGTATCTAAGGATTGGCCTATTTCTTGTAATATAACACCACGCTCTATTTCTAATTCTTTAGGGTCAAATACTGAATTCAATACAATGTCTGAAATTACATCTAATGCTAAAGGAACATCATTCTCAAGAACTCGGACATAATACGCAGTCATTTCTCGACTTGTATATGCGTTAATATAACCACCAACATCTTCAATTGCTTCAGCTATTTCCAGAGCATTTCGTTTTTTTGTTCCTTTGAATGCCATGTGCTCAAGAAAATGTGCAATACCATTTTGTTTGAAGCTTTCATTTCGACACCCTGCATTAACCCATACGCCTAAAGATGCTGATTTCAATCCTGACATACGTTCACTAACTATGCGAAAACCGTTATCAAGTGTTGTAATTCTCACATTACTATTCATTTTATACCTTTTCGTATAATTGCCTCTAGTGCGTTCAAATCACCTGGTACACGAGTCATTCTTTCATCACGATCATATAGATCAGCCATGTGAGAGGGCAAATCTGGGATTACGCCACAAGCTTTTTGAACTGCATCTGGGAACTTTGCTGGATGCGCTGTTGCTAATGTGATCATTGGTGATTTACCCATTTGATCCTCCGAAACACTTACACCAATTGCACTATGTGGACATAATATTTCACCCATGGATCTATGGTATTTTTTAATTGCTTGAATAGTTTCAATGTCTGAACAGCATCCACTATCAAATTCATTTATTAATTGTTTGTTAGCTTCATTTGATAAAGTAAATGTCCCATCATTTTTCAAAGCATCAAACAATTCTGTTACTTTTGAACCGTCACGTTGGTATAGGTCAAAAATTAAACGTTCAAAGTTTGAGCTAACTTGAATATCCATTGATGGGCTAATAGATGGCTTAACTTCAGACTTTGTGTGGTTTCCTGTTTTAACAGTTCTATGCAGGATATCATTTTGATTAGTTGCAATAATCAAGCGATCAATTGGTAGACCCATCTTTTTTGCAACATAACCTGCAAAAATATCCCCAAAGTTGCCTGTTGGAACAGAAAATGAAACTTTTCGATTAGGTGCACCTATAGCAACAGCAGAAGTAAAATAATAAACAACTTGAGCTAAAACCCTAGCCCAATTAATTGAATTTACTCCAGCTAATCTTACCTCATCTCGAAAATCAAAATCATTAAACATATCTTTTAGTAATGCTTGGCAAGTATCAAAATCTCCATCAACTGCCAACGCATGGACGTTTGTTTCTTGGGGGGTTGTCATTTGACGGCGCTGAACTTCAGAAACTCTACCATGTGGATACATTATAAATAAATCAACTGAGTCTAACCCTTTAAAAGCTTCCATTGCTGCAGACCCTGTATCACCTGAGGTTGCACCAACTATAGTAACTTTTTCACCACGTCGTTTTAACGCTGCCTCAAACATCTGACCTATCAACTGCATTGCAACATCTTTAAATGCCAATGTTGGCCCATGAAACAATTCTAATAAGAAATGATTCTCAGAAAGCTGAACCATTGGGCACTTTGCTCTATGTGAAAAACCAGAATAAGCTGTTTTGATTATCCTTTTAAATTCATCGTCTGAAAACGTATCACCAATAAATGGCTTCATTATTTCAAATGCAACTTCTTCATAAGATTTAGTTGAAAATGAAGAAATTTGCTGAACTGAAAGCAATGGGTATTCTTCTGGCACATAAAGTCCTCCATCACGCGCCAAGCCAGTTAGCATAGCTTCTTCAAAATTTAGGTCAGGAGCTTTACCTCGAGTGGAAACATACTTCATTATTGCAATCCTAAACTGTTTTTTGTTTAATACGCCAAAGCAAGTATATTGTCATTAGAAACCAAACTAATGCTAGCGAAAACCAAGTTATTGCGTATTCCCTGTGATCATTTTTTATGTTCAAAGAAATTGGGAAAGGCATTACGTCTTTATAGTCAATCCAATTGTCATTTTCTTTTATTTGCACCTGTTCTGCAACAACCAAAAATGGTTCAACTTTTAGCTGATTAGCCATGTCAGGAACAAATCGTGAGAACCAAATATTATTTATAATGTCAGGTTTAGGGGTAAAGCTATCATCATGATCATCAGGATAAGAGATGTAGCCTATAACTCTTGCATCACCAGTAGTTCGGATTTCATTTTTTTTAGTTTTTTCAACCCATCCTAAATCAACCAGTATAGATAATTCGTTCCAGTCAAACTCAGATACAATTCTATATCCTAAACCATCTTTTTGAGGTGCATATACATGAGCTTCATTATTTTTTATTTCTCCTTCGAAGAATACTCTTAAATAGTTATGTGTTTCAGGCGATGATGTTTTATAATTATCATTTAGCGAAATGGGTTCCCCATTTCGTCTTTCATAAATTTTTGAAATTACGTCATTCTTCCATTCAAGACGCTGCATCTGCCATACACCCAGCGATATCAAAACAATTACTCCAACCAAACCAAACATTAATGGAAAAATCATTTTCTTAGCCATTTTAGACCTCTTTTAAAAAAGTAAAGCGTAGGAATCTCTCCCCACGCTTTTAAATTAATTTATTTAGTTAGTTAATTAACCACCCCAAATATATACTGCAGCAAATAAGAATAGCCACACCACATCAACAAAATGCCAATACCATGCGGCTGCTTCAAATCCTACATGTCGCTCTTGTGTAAAATGACCTTTGAGTGCGCGCAATAAACAAACTGCTAAAAATATTGTGCCAACAACAACATGAAAGCCATGGAAGCCTGTGGCCATGAAGAAGTTTGCACCATAAACATTATCTCTGAAACTAAATGCGGCGTGACCATATTCATAAACTTGGAAAACTGTAAAGATTGCACCTAGTACAATAGCACCCACTAGTCCCCAAACCAGACCTTTACGATCATTGTCGTGTGCAAGCGCATGGTGAGCCCAGGTAGCAAAACAACCTGAGCATAATAAGATCAATGTGTTAATAAGAGGTAAATGCCATGGATCGAATGTTTCAATACCTACTGGAGGCCAAACTCCATCAACTGCAGGTGACATAGGACCCATTGGATACATTGCATTTTTGAAAAAAGACCAAAACCAGGCGACAAAAAACATCACTTCAGACATGATAAACATAATGACACCGTAACGTAATCCAATAACAACAACTGGCGTGTGATCACCTGCTTCTGAATCAAATACGCATTCGCTCCACCATGCAAACATTGTGTATAATGTCATAATAAAGCCAATAATAAACAGCCATGGTGATAGTGGAATACCTCCCAATTGGATTGGGTCTAATCCTCTACCTAAATGATGAGCTGCAAATACTGCTCCAACAAGCATTGTTAAGGCAGAAAGCCCACCAAATAATGGCCAAATGCTTGGAGTTAAAATGTGGTAATCGTGGTTTTTTTCATGTGCCATATGCCGACTCGTCCCTTAGCTTTCAGGATTGTTTACTGTGGATTGTACTGAGCTTGCAAGACTTGCTTGATCAGTGGGTAAATCTGTCGCATGAAATGTATATGATAGAGTAATGTTATTTACAAACTTAGCTTCTCGATCATCAATAATTTCAGGATCAACATAAAATGTAACAGGCATTTGAACTGTTTCACCAGGTTGCAAAACTTGCATCTCAAAACAAAAACACTCAATTTTATTAAAATAATATCCTGCTGAATAAGGATAAACATTAAAACTAGCGGTACCAGCTATAACTTTATCTGTTGGATTGTGAGCTTCATAAAAGGCCAAACCAGTCTCACCGATACGAAGCGTCATTTTTCTTTGGGTAGGCTTAAACTCCCAATCAATATTAGAGTCTAACGAACCATCAAATCGAACTGTAATATTTCGATCTAAAATTTCATCACTTTCATCAACAGCAGTTTGAGTTACCCCACCAAAGCCTGTGACACGGCAAAACCAATCATAAAAAGGCACAGCTGCAAATGACATTGCTAGCATGAAAAAAACTAGTGACAGTAATCTAAATGCAATCTTATTTTTGGAACTTATGCTCACTTAATATCTTCCAATTGTGGGCGCCTGACATGATCATAGGCCTCCAATGTTGCGCCACCCATCATTTTTGCAACTGTTATTGAAAACACCAAAGCCACAAAAGCAACTAAGATTAAACCTAAAATAAGATTATTTTTTTTTCGGATTTTTCGGATTTC